>ERZ772906.2285-NODE-2285-length-10015-cov-5.280622_pt1 | contig 10015 bp, 5 predicted proteins | sample MGYA00511338_ERZ772906 | MGnify/ENA primary metagenome ERZ772906 (study PRJEB29015, sample SAMEA2738076) | human oral metagenome | biome: human oral; feature: human-associated habitat; material: saliva | place: China | collected 2212 ... | reverse complement strand
GAAGGGAAACTAAAGGGTATCGCTATTTTACGCTCTCATGGCGGAAGAGTACGTGCGATTGAAACAGGAGAAACAAAGATTGATATTGCCTTTATTGGTGCTCCAAGTTGTGATGAGTATGGAAACTGTCGAGGTGTTGGTGGCAATAGTAATTGTGGTGTATTATCCTATGCCGCAATCGATGCGGAATATGCAGAGAACGTCGTAGTGTTAACGGATTGTATCGTTCCGTTTCCAAACTTTCCGGCAGATATCAGTATGACAAATGTTGATTATGTCATCAAAGTTGATACGATTGGCGATGCGGATAAGATTGCGACAGGTGCTGCGCGTCCTGTAACAGATATGAGAAAACTCATGATGGCGCAAAGTTGTGCTGATTTTATCGCATGTACACCAGCGTTTCAGGATGGCTTTTCATTCCAGACAGGAATTGGTGGAGCTTCTATCGCTACAGCACAATGTCTAGCGGAAAAGATGAGAGAAAAGAATATTCACATGAGTTTTGGTGCTGGTGGAATGTCAAAACCAATGTGTGATTTATTAGAAGAAGGTCTTGTAAACTGTCTTTTAGATACACAGGACTTTGATGTACCTTCAATTGAGAATCTCATTTCTAATCCAAAACACTATTCCATCACAACGAAGGAATATGCAGATCCTTTCTGTAAAGGAGCTGTTGTAAATAAACTGGACTTTGTCATTCTAGGAACCTTAGAGGCAGATATTCACTTCAATTGTAATGTTGTAGTAAGCTCCGAAGGAGAACTGATGGGTGCACAAGGTGGTCATCCTGATACAGCAGCTGGTGCAAATTGTACAATTGTCATTACACCACTTCTACAAGGAAGAATTCCAACAATACGTAACCAGGTTACGACGGTTACTACACCTGGTGAAACAGTCGATGTCATTGTGACAGATCACGGTATTGCGATTAATCCAAAACGACAGGACCTATTAGAAGTTGCACAAAATGCACATCTTCCTATTAAGACAATCGAGCAGTTGCGTGATATTGCATATCATATGGCAAAAGAACCTGCCCCACTAGAATATGAAGATAAGGTTGTAGCTATCATTGAATCTAGAGATGGCACCATCATGGATGTCGTTCGAAAGAGAAAGGACAGAAACTAATATGACAATTGGTTTTCGTGCATTTATAGACTTTGAAAGACCATCACAAGAACTTATTGAAGCGTATCGTAGCTTACCATCCGCTAATATTGGCGATTGTTGTTATAAGATGAACTGTATGTTTGATGGCATTCATTCCTTCAATGATATTCCACTTTGTGGTCCTGCCTTCACTGTTAAGGTTCCAGCAGGAGATAATCTTGTGGCACAACTTGCCTTGGACTATGCAAAACCTGGGGATATCATTGTGATTGACGGTGCGGGGTTTACCAATCGTGCTCTTGTTGGAGGAATGATGGTAACTTACGCAAAGGAAAAACAATTAGGTGGCTTTGTGGTAAATGGCGCAATCAGAGATGTTGATGACATCAAGAATAGTCCAATTCCTGTTTATGGCATTACTCAAACACCATTAGGGCCATATCGCAGTGGTCCAGGTGAAATGAATGTGCCTGTATGCTGTGGCGGTCAAGTTGTAATGCCTGGAGATATCATCGTTGGTGATCATGATGGGATCGTTGTAATTCCGCAAAAGGATGCGGAAGAGTTACTACAAGCTGTAAGGAATAACTTAGACCACGAACAAGCAGAGATGAAAAAGATGAAGAGTGGAACATACACAATGCAGGAACATCAAAAAGAATTCCTTGAGAAATTCTTGAAAAATGGTGGCGTCTTTAAATAGAAAAGAATGGATTGGAGAATATCTAATAAAAGATATTCTCCAATTATTTATCATAAGTGCAAAATAGACCTCAAACATCTATGAAAAAAGGAAAACAATTACAAAAACACAGCGCATTAAATGCGATTTTCATGTATGATATTTGTAATGTAATAAGAGAGTAGGAGATTAGAATGGCAGATAAAATTATCGTCTTAGATTTTGGAAGTCAATACAACCAGTTAATCGCACGACGTATTCGTGAATTTGGAGTTTATAGTGAACTTCATCCAGGAGATATGACACTTGCAGAAATCGTTGCAATGCAAGATGTAAAGGGAATTATTTTCTCTGGTGGACCAAACAGTGTTTATGAGCAGGATGCACCAAAGTGCGATCCAGCTATCTTCACATCAGGATTACCTATTTTAGGTATCTGTTATGGTATGCAGATGACACACTTCATGAATGGTGGTAACGTTACACCTTCTGACAAGAAGGAATATGGTCGTACAGAGATTACAGTAGACACTACATCTCCATTATTTGCAGGTTTACCTGAAAAGCAAATTGTATGGATGAGTCATGGTGATCAAGTATCCACACTCGCAGAAGGATTCCATTCCATAGCAAGTAGTGATACATGTCCATATGCTGCTAGCGCAAACGATGAAAAGAAGATCTACACATTACAGTTCCACCCAGAAGTACGTAACTCTGAGTATGGACTAGATATGTTAAGAAACTTCGTATTCAATATTGCCAAGGCTGAAAATAACTGGACAATGAAAGATTTTGTAAACCAACAGGTAGAAGAAATCAAAGCACAAGTTGGCGATGATAAGGTATTACTAGCATTATCTGGTGGTGTAGACTCATCTGTAGTAGCTGCTTTATTAGATAAGGCAATTGGTAAGAACCTATACTGCATGTTTATTGACCACGGTCTATTACGTAAGGGTGAAGCAGAAGGTGTTATGGAAACATTCACACGTAACATGTCACTCAACCTCATCAAGATTGACGCAAGAGAACGTTTCTTGAATAAGCTTGCTGGTGTATCAGATCCAGAACAAAAGCGTAAGATTATCGGTGGAGAATTCATCTACACATTCCGTGATGAAGTAGCCAAACTCTTACAAGGAACAGATATTAAGTGGTTAGCACAAGGAACACTCTACACAGATATTATTGAATCAGGCACAAAGACAGCACAGACAATCAAGTCACACCACAACGTAGGTGGTTTACCTGAAGATATGAACTTCAAGCTCATTGAACCATTAAACAAGTTGTTCAAAGATGAAGTACGTGCATTAGGTACAGAGTTAGGCCTACCAGAAGAAATGGTATGGCGTCAACCATTCCCAGGACCAGGACTTGGTATCCGTGTACTTGGAGAAATCACAGAAGAGAAGCTAGAAATCGTTCGTGATTCAGACTTAATCCTACGTGAAGAAATCCGCAATGCAGGACTTGAAAGAGATATCTGGCAGTACTTTACATGCTTACCAAATATCCGCTCTGTAGGTGTTATGGGAGACCAACGTACATACGACTACACAGTCGTTATCCGTGCAGTTACATCTATCGATGGTATGACAGCAGACTGGGCAAGAATCCCATACGAAGTACTTGATAAGATCTCAACACGTATCGTAAACGAAGTGAAACATGTTAACCGTGTAGCTATGGATATCACATCCAAGCCACCAGGAACAATTGAGTGGGAATAATTGAAAAACGCTAGGAATTTGCATAAATACTGTACTTTTAAAATCTCAAAATGGTGGGTGACAACTCTTAGACAGCATATGGAACATGGTACTATTTTCAGCGGATACAAATCATCAATTACCGATATATGAAGGTGTATTGCTTGCTCGATAAGTGCTTATCTCACTGATTCATCTAAATGATGACGAAATAAGTACATTCCGTTGATGTGCCATTATGTATGGTATAGGATTGGTATACAGTGTAGACAAGAATTGAGAAAATCTCATATTTACCTCTTTATGCATACAAGTGGTATCACAAGCGATACTAATATTCCTGAGATAAAGTATATGGAGAACATATCAATAAGATTTTTATACAAACAGTATTGATTACTATGTTATTAATGGACTCGGGGAAGCCAGCGAAAACCTCCGTAAACATCAAGATAATAAAGTATCAAAGATCTTAGGGCACGATATTCCACTGTTACACGATGGCATAAAATCATTGGAGAAGGCTTTTTATCAAAGAATTGAAAAAAAGAATAGTACGAGCAATAATATGGATCTAATACCTTGGACAAACTTAAGATTGGTGAAACAAATATAAATTGAATGCAATTGAGGCAGTATTATCATAGTGTTTAGAAAGTGAAAATCGTGACAGTCAGCAGATTTACTTTGTGAACCAAATATCGACTATATCGTTCATAATGTCATAAAGAGAAATCTATCTATGGATTGGAAATCTTCGTTAGTTGATCAGGGAAGTTTGTTTGAAAAATATGGTTCTTAATATTTGGATGGGAACCAAAAAGGTGTCCGAAACATTAATGATAACGCCATAGCGGCATAAGAAGGTGTATGTAATTGAGTAATGTGAATCTTATACAAAGCCAAATCATGCAGTTGGAAGGAGGAGCCTTTCAGTCACTGTTTGATGAGTATCTTTATAAAAAATATAAATTTACAAATATTCAAGCGTTAGGAGTGCAAACTGCGACTAATAAGCCTACAAAAGGAACTCCGGATGCGTATGTATTGACAGAAGATGGAAAGTATATACTTATAAACTATGGGAGTGTAAGTTCTCAGCCTGCAGGTAAGATAAAGGATGATATTTTATCATGCTTTAATACTGCAAAATTGTCATTGAGGAAGGATAAAATCAAGAAGATTATCTGTGGACATTGCTCTACAAATATACATATAGAACAATTTAACAACATTTTAGATATATTGGAAGGGATCGAGATAGAACTTATTGGGATTGACACACTTTCTCATGATTTAGCTTTAATATATCCGCATATTGCCAAGAATCAGCTTGGGATTGAGATTGATACAAATCAGTTTTTTGATATTGATGATTTTGTCAAGGCTTATGATGCAAATGGTATTAACGCACCAATTAATTGCAATTTCTTGCATCGGAAAGAAGAAATAGATACTGTATGTAAGAGTATTAACGAAAATAAAGTTACTGTTTTAACTGGTCCGTCGGGAATAGGAAAGACAAGATTAGCTATAGAAGCATGCCGAGTATGGGGTGATAAAGAATATAAGGTATATTGTGTACGAAGCAATGGTAATTTTTTGTATGAAGATATAAAGTTTTATATTGATAATCCTGGGAAATACATGCTGTTCCTTGATGATGCTAATATGGTCGTTAGTTTGGATAATGTGTTACAAACACTTTTGCTTCTTTCGCCAGAGTATGAAATTAAAATTCTTATTACCGTACGGGACTATGCAAGAGAAAGAGTAATTACGACTGTATCAAAGTATTCAAGACCTGAAATTATTGTAATTGGGAAGTTTACTGACGAAGAAATCAAGGATATCCTGAAAGCGAATTTAGGAATTCTAAATCCTAATTATTTGAAAAGAATAGCTGAGATAGCCAATGGTAATGCAAGGCTAGCTATATTGGCGGGAATCCGAGCTGTTGATGTGGGATATCAGGCTATTTTCAATGCTGAAGATATATTCAGGAATTATTATGGTCGTATCTTGAGTGAGGCTGACCTAACTAAAGATGATGTTATAATGCTTTTCTTGATAACGGTAGCTGGTCCCATAAAAGAAGGGGAAAATCAGTTATATATTGACCTGAAAAAACAGTATGGGCCCAAGATTAAAGAGGTTGAAACAACAGAAAAGCTTTATTCTCTTGAACTTATTGATTGGTTTAAAAACATAATAACTAAGGTTTCAGATCAAAGTCTAGGGAATTATATTTTATACTATGTTTTGTATGAGAAAAGGTGGATAAATATTGAAGATCTAATCACCATCGCTTTTCCACAATACAAGAATAAAGCTATTTTTGCATTAAAAACCATAATAGACATTTTTAATTCTGAGGATGTTGTCAAATATGTAGAAAACTCCATTATTTCTGCATGGAACAATGCTCCTGAGGGGCAAGAAATGGAGTATTTAGAAGCTTTTCACCAAATAAATCCAGATAAAGCATTGAGTATTATAAAAAAGAAGATTGAAAAAGAAAAGTATACAGATTTTGATATGCATAACTTTGATATGAATTCAAGAAAGAATTACCATGATATTTCTACAAGAGAAATTGCGATACTTGGAGGATTTAAGTACACAGAATCATTTAATGATTCATTAGAACTTCTTGTGGAATATTTTGAGAAGCGTCCAGATTTAATAATGGATTTCTATTTTGTTATTTGTAAGCAGCTTCTTTATAACAAGTATTCTAGGAATAACAAATATAAGAATGAAAGAGTGTTAATAGATAGACTTTGGGAAGCAACTGATGAAGGTGAAAACTACAATTTCAGTATACTTTATATCCATGTATCACAATACGCGTTGATGACAGAGCATTCGTATATGGAAGAAGGTAGGAATAACCGAGCTGTCAATTTTGTTAGAGTGAGGATTAGTTTCGATAAAGAAATAGCATTATTGCGCAATAAAATTTGGAGAACGCTAGGAGTTCTGCGCGAAAAACAGGATTACAAAGAAATAGTCAATGATATACTTTCTGAGATTCAGTTTAATGGTGTAGATGCGAAGGATTCCATAGCTTATCTGCAATCAGACTTTAATACAATTTTTGCTGAGATTATCAAAAAAGATAATATTGATTTCTTTGACGCGAGAATAATTGATAGATATAGAGAAGTTGCTAATCAGATAAACAGTCCAATCGATGATAGATACCTGGTTTCTGAGAATAATCGTGATTTTAGATTGTACAGGATTCTATCAAGAGAATATTTACTTAGCAATACCATTGAAGATGATGAGGAAACTCGAAAGGCTGATATATCTGCGGAGTTTGATTCATATAGTCTTGAAGACTATATAAGTATCTTTAAAATATGTGATTTCTTACAAGATACTGTTGATGAAAAAAATCACTGGTCACTAAGTAGAGGTCTAGATATAGTTTTTGAACTATTGGAAGCAAATCAAGATTTTTATGTGAATGTAATTGAAGAGTACTTCAAAAGTAATGCCCCATTTAGATTAAATGGTTATAGACAAGTTAGATTTTTACTTTCAAAATTCGGCTATAAAAAAACATACAATTTGCTTAACAAAACTGAGTATCGTGGGAAAGATACGTGGTTGTCAATGATTTGGGAGTGTATTAACGAACCTGATATTACAGATACAGTAGTTAGTGATTACATTGATTTTTTGGAAAGAAATTTGGAAGGAAGTAATCCAATAGTACCGTCAGTTGCACAGTTGTTAAGATTTAGAAAAAGTAATAGCAGCCTAAAGAATAGTGTACTTAAACAAATCAAGGAGAAAGAAAAACTATCAGCAGCTTTTTTGAGAAATATTTATCGAGATGATGATATAAAGGACATTACGGATCTTTTTAAAGATGATTATGATATTCTATCCCAAATTTACATGAATGCTCTTGAAATTAGCGAACATGTGGATTATGGAGGAAAATTATTTGTTAAAATTTTTGAAAAAAAGCCGAATATTTGGAAAGAATATGTGAATTGGGCCAAGAAGCACGTACACCGTAATGAATATGAAAAAATGATATTTAATTTGATTTGGGCTACTGAAAATTGGCAAGAATGCATTAATTACGCGTATTCTATAATTATAGATAATAGTATGGATTATTTTATCGAATATCAAGCTCAATTACTTTTTGGGCGAGTAGACCAAGAATCGGACATTATAAAAAATAGAAAAATGGAATGGCTTCTTAATAGTTTACATGAGAATTGTATGAATATATCAAAAACTATAAAGTTGATTGATATTGTTGTTAATGCTATACCTCATTGGAAATTGGATTATATTCTTGAGTATTTGAAGTGTAACAACGATATTGAAAATTTCAAAAAAATTCACTTATTCCCAATGTCATATTCATGGTCAGGAAGTGAAGTTCCTTTGATAATAGATAAGATTAGATTCTTACAGAGTCTCAAAGAAAAATTGAAGGGATACCTCTACATTGAACATAGGGATTATATAGAGGAATATCGAAGAAACCTTGAGGAGTACAAGAGAAAGGTTGAATTAAGAGAATATCTTGAAGAGGTTGATTATGCATAGCTTTATTTGTATCTGGAAAAACCTTATTTTGCAGAAGTGTGCTAATCCACAGAGGTTGCCAAATGAAAAATAATAAATATCATTCTCATTCCAGGAGAAAAACACCTTGGGATGAGGAAGAAGAAGTTAGTGATATAGCTTCTTTTGTTCGTGATGAATATAGAAGACATTATCTCTATCATCACCATCCTTTAAGCGAAACAGGGGATAGCGAACTGCTAAACAAGTTCATTCCTCAATCGCGCCCATATTGCCATGGTACGCAATATAAGAGAAATGGTCATACTACATATGGTCTGCAGAAATATAAATGCAGTGATTGTAAGAGAAATTTTACGATTACAACAGGCACTATATTTCAAGACCATAAGCTTTCAATATCCGAATGGATCGAATACTTATTAAACCTATTTGGATATAGTTCGATCAATCTGAATTCCAAGATGAATAAGGACTCAGAAACCACTTCTAAATATTGGCTTGCAAAAATCTTCATGTTATTGAGTGATTATCAAGAGGATATCATTTTGAGTGACTGCATCATGATAGATGAAACATATTATAGCGTTATCAAAAGTGATACCAAAACAGTGCAGATATTTAAGGAACATATCAGACCATATTCACATTTGATTCATGACGATGAAAAATTACATCATACCCTTTGTGCATGCAGTACATTTTAAAAGTGAATCATATAAATCGACATATCTATCTGAACTTGACGATAAAGATAATCCCTTAGATAAGATCAATCACTATTGTGATTTATGAAAGAAATTTCTAAATGCCCATTCAGGATTCAACAGAGAAGAATTACAAGGATATCTGAATTTCTTCTATTTTATGATGAATCCACCACATAACAAGCTAGAGAAGGTTGAGATTCTATTAAAGTTTGCACTAAATTACCACAAAACAATGACTTTTAGAGGCTACTATATGAAGAATCCTCATTAAAATGGGGATTTAGTAGCACACTTCTGCAAAATAAGGTTTATCTGGAATAAATCCAAAAACTGTGATAAAATTTATAAAATGAAACTTCATAAACACGAATTAGAGAGGATAGAAATATGAAGGTTAACTACAATGGGCTGTGGAAAATACTAATTGATAAGAATATGAATAAAAAAGATCTGGCAGAAAAAGTATCTTTAGCGCCAGCTACTATAGCGAAAATGAGCAAAGGTGAATTTGTTAGCATGGAGATTTTATACAGAATATGTATTTCTTTAGGAACTAATTTTGGTGAAATAATTTCGATTGTGGAGGAGAAGAAATGAACAACATTGTCAATAAAAAAGAATTGATTGAAATTATTGAACAGGCATTATATAGTGATGAATTAGCAGTTTTTGCTGGTGCAGGACTCTCTATAGATGCTGGATACTGTAATTGGGAAAAGCTATTAGAAAAACCTGCAGAGAAGTTGAAATTAGATATATCCAAAGAAAAGCATGATTTGATTTCTTTGGCTCAGTTTTATTGTAATAAAAATAAAAGAAGTGCTATTAATGAACTTTTATCAGATTCATTTCCATCTAATAAAAAACCAACGGAAAACCATAAGATATTATCACAGCTTCCAATTTCTACATATTGGACAACAAATTTTGATACATTAATTGAAGATGCGTTGAAAGAAAATAATAAAAATGTTTCAGTCAGAAAGGATGATAAGGATTTACAGCTTTCATATAAAAATTATGATGCAGTTGTATATAAAATGCATGGAGATATTCAAAGTCCATCTGAGGCAGTAATAACTAGAGATGATTACGAAGAATATGGAATTAATAGTAGAAAATTATTCAGAGATGTTTTAGAGGGAACATTGTTGACAAAGACTTTTTTATTTTTAGGATTCAGTTTTAGTGATCCTAATTTTAATTTTGTACTTAGCAAAATGAGA
>ERZ772906.2284-NODE-2284-length-10018-cov-2.500151_pt1 | contig 10018 bp, 9 predicted proteins | sample MGYA00511338_ERZ772906 | MGnify/ENA primary metagenome ERZ772906 (study PRJEB29015, sample SAMEA2738076) | human oral metagenome | biome: human oral; feature: human-associated habitat; material: saliva | place: China | collected 2212 ... | reverse complement strand
CTAAACAACCGATATCCTCTTCCTATAAAATGGTCAAAAAAAGCAGCCCCAGAGATTTCCACTCTGGGGCAAAAAATGTTTTTTTACAGACGACATGACCTCTGCCTTTTGATGCAAACGGGGAGACCTCCCGATGGAGAATTTAGCATTCTCTCCGCAAGCGTCTCTTGAGCAATAGGCTATTGGTCACCACCGAGAGGGAACTAAATGCCATAGCCGCACCCGAGATAGCCGGCGAAAGCAGGATACCCCACGAGGCGTAGAGGGCTCCGGCAGCAAGGGGAATGGCAATAAAGTTGTAGAGCAGTGCCCAAAAGAAATTGGCGTGAATGGTACGAAGACTGCGCTTGGCAATCTCTATCGCCTGGGGCAATAGACGCAGATCGTTTTGGGCGAGGGTGATATCTGCCACAGATACGGCAATGTCGCTCCCCGAGGCAAAGGCGAGACTTACATCCGCTTCGCCCAGAGCTTCGCTATCGTTTATACCATCCCCGACCATAGCCACCACAGCACCCTTTGCACGAGCCTTGGCTACGATCTCTAGTTTTTCGTGAGGTAGAAGGGCTGCGTGCCACTCCTCTATCCCCGCCGCTTGGGCTGCCGTCTGAGCGGCTCCGTGGTTATCACCTGTAAGCAAGACAACCTCAATGCCGCGCTTTCGTAGGTCTGCAACAGCTTCCCTACTCTCCTCCGTTACCCGATCTGCCACCAAAAGGCGAGCCACTACCTGCCCCTCTCGGGAGAAAAAGACCTCGCTCCCCTCCGCCTCGGGATGAGGAGTAGTCCCCACAAAACTGGCATTGCCAATCCGATAACAGACCCCTTCGGAATAAGCCTCTACCCCCTTACCGACAAAAGTCTCAACACTATCCAGAGGGGGTAAAACGAGGTCTTTGGGAAGAGCGGCATGCGCCACAATAGCAGTAGCCAAAGGGTGGGTACTCTGTTGCTCCATGGCAACGAACAAAGGCATTAACCCCTCGGGAGAAACGCCGTCTACCCACGTCTCCTCCACTACCTCGGGATGCCCCGATGTAATAGTACCTGTTTTATCCAAAAAAACGTGCGTTACTCGGGGCAATACCTCCATCGAAGCCGCCTTCCGGATCAGGATATGCCTCCGTGCTGTCTCGCCTACCATCACCGTAAGGGCAGTAGGAGTAGCCAGGCCCAATGCGCAAGGGCAGGCAATCACCAGCACAGAAATGGCACAACGCATCCCCCAACGCCACGCATCAAGCGGGTCTCCCAAGAGAAGCCAAAGAAGCAACGTCAAGAGGGATAGCCCCATAACAACAGGAACAAAAATAGCCGCTATACGATCGGCAATACGGCGAATAGGCGGCTTATCGGTCTGCGTATGACGCACTGTTTCTATAATCGTACCCAAGATGGTATCGCGCCCCACAGAGGTAGCTTCCATCGTAAAAGCCCCCTCGCGGTTGAGGGTACCTGCAAAGACGGAGCTACCCACCGCCTTTTCCACAGGGAGGGGTTCTCCACTGATCAATTGCTCATCGACGGAGGTTGTGCCCTTGAGCAGTACACCATCCACAGGGATAGCTTCTCCGGCTCGCACACGGATACGATCTCCCACCTTTAGGGTCTCCACCGGCACTTCGGTAGCTACTCCATCGCGCACTTGCAACGCCCATCGCGGTCGGCTCTCCACAAGGGCAGCCACGGCGTCACCCGTCCGTTGCGTAGCCCGTTGCTCTAGCCACTTCCCCAACAAGACGAAAGCGGGAATCATTACAGTGGCATCAAAATAGATATGTGCATCGGTAAAAATCCCCCATCCCCCAAAAAGGGCAAGCACTCCGGAGACAAACGAAACCGTAGTACTGAGCGAAACCAAGGTATCCATAGAGAAAACCCCATGCACAATCTGCCGAAGGGCGGCTCTATGATAGTCCGCAGCAAAAAAGAAATAGACCGAAGCCGCAGCAAGAGCCATGCCCAACTGATGCACAAGATGGGGAAAGGGCAATAACATCAAGAGCATCATAAGGAGGGTAGCTACCCAAGCTCCTATGAGATTGCGCCGCATACGCTTTGCATCCTTTAGGAGAGCCTTGCGGTGCTGCTCGGCCAGTTCGTACTCCGTATCAGCTAAGATAAGCTCGAAACCTACCCCCTCCACCACTTTGGCAAGAGCTTCGGGAGAGGTCTCCGTAGGGCGGTAGCGTACGTGTAGTATCTTCTCGGTATAAAGAACGGCTGCGCTCTCTACACCTACAGCATGGGCTACTGCATGCTCTACCTTCTCGGCACAAGCAGCGCAGTGCATCCCCACCACGGGGAAGTATCGTTCGTTGAGTTGCATCGTCAAAAGGGATCAAAAAAAGGGAAGATTCGCCCCACTCCAGAGGGGAAAATCTTCCCTCTGAATATTAGTTGGAGGCGGAGGTGATACGCTCTAGTAGGGTGTGATACATTTTCCGATAGAGCGGTGTGGGGACCCCTAGGCGCTGCCCCTCTCGTACCACATAGCCCACAAGGCTTTCCAATTCCGAGCGATGCCCGGCCAAAATATCGGAGTGCATTGAGGTAGTTGCCTCTCGGGGCATTTTCTCCACAGCCCGATAGCCTTTTTCTTCGAGGAAGAGATCTTGCTCCCAGCCCGCCACGCGGTAAAGCGAAGCCAGCTCACTCATCAGGGCACGAAACTCCTCGTTATGTTCATCTTGCACCCTACCAATAGGCATATCGAAGTAGGCCGTTGCCGCCGCAGAAGGGCTAAGCATCAAAAACTTCTCTCGTAAATAAGGCGCCATCTCACGATAGAGGCGACACTTGATCCCGGCCGCCTGCATTAGGGTATAGAGCCACTCGGCAGTAGCCCATTCGGCTATTGAGATACGACTATTGAGCGCCTCGCTGGCTCCAAACTTCAGCACGTTGCTATCCGAACGCACCACAATCTCGCCCGGAGCCGTACGCCGCCCCGTGATATGGCACACTCCAGGAAGGATCAAATTGTCGGGCAAAGCCTGATGGATGGCCGGGGGCACATCCAACCCATTATGGAGGGGAACTATGGCCGTAGAGGGGCTGATAATTGGGCGGAGTTGCTCTATATTCTCTAGGGCATCGTAGCTCTTTGTTGCTAGAAAAAGTACGTCTGCCGGGGGCAATTCCGATGCAATAGAGGAGACCCTATATGGGTGAACCGTGGAGTCTATCGTAGGCGTGGAGATATGGAGGCCTTGGCTCTTCACCTGCTCAAGATGTTCCCCGGGTCGCATAAAGAAAGAGGTATGTAGGGCTTGCATCTGCTCTGTGTAGGCAGCAAGCATTCCGCCATAATAGCCCCCTATGGCTCCTAAACCTGAGACTACAATATGCATAGGTTGAGACATAACTACACTACATAATTAAAGGAGGTTAGAGGCTATTTCGCTCAATTCACTACGCTCCCCGCGTACAAGATTAACGTGAGCAAAAAGCTGCTGCCCTGCCATCTTATCAATCATATAGGCAAGGCCGTTGCTCTCGGCATCGAGGTAAGGCGAGTCGATCTGCTCCACGTCCCCCGTAAGCACCACCTTGGTATTCTCTCCGGCACGGGTGATAATGGTCTTGACTTCGTGAGGGGTAAGGTTTTGCGCTTCGTCCACAATTAACAACGAATCCGACAAGCTACGCCCACGGATGTAGGCCAAAGCCTCGATGATAAGGCGGTTCTCGCGCTGCATGTCTTCAATCGCACGCACCTCGGGGCTCCCCGCATGGAGTTGATTTTTTATGAAGTTGAGGTTATCGAAGAGGGGTTGCATGTAGGGCGTGATCTTCTGCTTTTCGTCCCCGGGGAGGAAGCCCAAATCCTTATTGGCAAGAGCCACGATGGGGCGAGCGAGCAGTATCTGCTGGTAGGTTTCTCGCATACTAAGGGCAGCGGCAAGAGCTAGAAGCGTCTTACCGGTACCGGCCTTCCCCGTAAGGCCCACCAACTTAATATTGGGATCGGTAATCACCTCAAAAGCAAAAGCCTGCTCCGCATTACGTGGGGTAATGCCGGAGCGAGTAACCTTGTCTACTTTGGTGACGCGCCCCGAAAAAGGGTTGTAACGCACCATCACACTATTGCGGTCGCTCTTGAGGATAAAGCACTGATTGGGCTGCAGTTTGGAGTAGAAATCCAACTCTTCTACAGCGATCCCCTCACTGCGAGCGTAGATGGTATCGATGAGCTCGGCAGGGATATCGGTGTACTCCTCGTGGGCCGCATCAAAGAGCGTGCGAGTGGGTACCTTATCGTTGATATAGTCTTCTGCCTGCATCCCTAGGGCGCGCGCCTTTATCCTAAGATTGACATCTTTTGTTACAAGGATGGTAGGTTCGTCCTTCTGCTCTGTATTCAGCGTGAGGGCACAAGAGAGGATCCGATGATCCGCAATACGATCGGAAAATGCCTTCTCAACGACCGGATTCTCCAAGCCATCTATCTTGATATAGAGACGACCTCTCCCCTCGCCCAGAGGTGCTCCTTCTTTGAAAAAGCTCTCGCTCTCTAGCGAATCTAAAAAGCGGGCAAAAGCTCGAGCATTATGATTGATCTGCTCCGAACCCTTCTTAAACTTATCCAGCTCTTCGAGAACTGTAATGGGGATGTAAATATCGTTTTCCTCAAACTTCTCGAGACATTCGTAGTCGTGGAGGATTACGTTCGTATCGAGAACGAAATTCTTCTTGGTCGATTTTTTCTGTTTTACAGCCATAGTCTTAGTTTGCTTTTAGCATCCTGATTCTGTTTTGGCAAGGCAAGAAATCTGCAACACCTCCGCCTTACGTCCCCCTAAAGGTACGTAATTATTCCCAACAAAAAGCCCTCCTCCAACGGAAAAATAGCGCCATGGAAGAGGCAAAAAATCCCTACAACAAAAAAAGAGGAGCTCAACACTCCCCTTTGGCAATGGATAATTAAAGAAAAGACTCAGAGGGTAGCCCCTACGATGGAGAACTCATCCGCATCGAGATAAACAGGGAACTTCTTCCGAAGTTTATCCAAGGGAGCTCGCTCCAGGGTGGCTATTTTCAGTTCGATACGACGCTCTTCTAGGGCTGCCAGCTCCCTGCCTTTGGGGTCGATAAGGGCGGAGTCTCCCGTATAAACGAGCCCTTCGGCATCCTGTCCCACACGATTAACGCCACACACGTAGGCCAAATTTTCCATCGCCCGGGCACGCAGCAAGGTGCTCCACACCAGCCTACGGGGTTCGGGCCAATTGGCCACATCGATCATAAGATCGTACTCGTTGGCCCTATTGCGGCACCAGACGGGGAAGCGCATATCGTAGCAAGCGATTAGAAGAATGTTCCACCCCCGATACGAAAAAATATGCCGCTCCCCAGCCGGAGAGACCTGCTTAGCCTCCCCGCCCATACGGAAGAGATGTCGTTTGTCTTGGAAAAACTCCTCCCCCTCGGGGGTGATAAAATAGATCCTATTAAAGTACTTATCCCCATCTTTTACCAGCAGAGAAGAGACTAGAGCCACACCGTATTGTTGCACCATGGCACGGATGCTCTGCAGGGAGGGCGATGTCTCGAAAGACTCGGCCACTGCCTCCAAGTGCATCGAAAAGCCCGAGGTCATCACCTCCGGAAAGACAACAATCTCAGCACCGCCTTGGGCGGCTTGGGCCATTGTCTCTCGCATTATTCGGAGATTCTCTGCGGGATTTTCCCAGGCTATATCACACTGCGCAAGGGCGAGAGTTAGGGTCTCTTGGGGCATATCAAGGAATAAAAGAGGGGTATTATTGTTCTACAAAGTTCTTGGGGAAACGAGCCTGTTCGGAGTGATAACGACTCCGGATATAACGAATATCCGCCTCTTCGTTGCCTGTAGGATAGAAGGTTTCGAGGACGCCCAACTCACGTTTCTTATAATCAATCACCGCCAACTGGATGGGGATATTTGCAGCACAAGCAATTCGATAAAAGCCTGTTTTCCAACGGTCGGTAGCACGGCGAGTACCCTCCGGAGTGATGGCAATAGAGAGTTTAGAACTCTCCTTGATGCGCTCAGCCAACTGATCTACCATAGAACCCGAGTGCGAGCGATCCACGGGAATCCCTCCCATCGATCTCAAAACTCCCCCAAATGGAAAAAAGAACCAGTCCTTTTTCATTAGGAACCCCGCATGCCTGCCAATGGCAGAGTAGTAGAGTTTGCCCAATATAAAATCCCAATTGCTGGTGTGGGGAGCCACGCAAATAATGCTCTTAGGGGGATTGTCCGGAGGGGTGATCACCCTCCAGCCAAATACTCCCAAGAGCCACGAAGAAAAATTTCTCAATGTATCGTGCCCTCTATCTTACTTGTTGAGGTTGATATACTTCTCCAACTCAGACTCTACTGCCTCTATTTCTTCGTTATACTTTGCCTTAAGCTCTGCATAAAACTTCTTTACCAACTGAGGGTTCTTTGCCCCATCGGGAGCGCCGATCTTAGCGATTGTCTCGTCGTGCAAGTCTACTACACGATTGAGCAACAGCTCTAGTGCTCGAAGATCCTCTTCCTTTGCATCGAGAGAAATAAAAAGAATATCGTCAATTAGGAAGTCTGTAATTTCTTTGATTCCCTTCTTAAGTTTGCGACGTGATGCCATAGTGTTATTAGTCTATATCATTATTATTGTATGATCCTCCGCCTTATTTATAAGGTGAAGGCTCTCCCACAAAGGTAGTGCTAATTGGGCAATAATGGTCTCTATTTTACACGAATTCGCCCCAAAGCCCCTGCCCTACTCCTCTTGCCAAGCAACAAAAACGCCCCACCCCAGGAACTAGGAGGAACGACACCGAAAGCGGCCCTCAATTTGGCCCTCAGCGAAAAGGCGAAATATTTCTCCCTAGTTCCCTTCTCCCCAATCAGCCAAAAAGGGAGTGGACTTCTACCCAAAAAATTTTTCATTTCTACCTAGTTTCGGAGGTCATTTCCGGCCTAAATCTTTTTAGAAATCAGCGAGAGACTCCACAAGAGATAAGATTGAGTGAAATTTCCGGCAACCAAAGAGAGCCAACAATCGCCCCTTTGGGGCCTAAGAAGGCAGAAAACATCATTTCGGATAATATTCCTCGCAAAAAGATGATTTTGACTAAGCCCTATAATTCAAGAGATTAGAAAAACAATATCCTATTCATGCCGATTGCAAGAGAAGTAAGCGTACCGATATCTCATTTTTTTTCCTACCTTTGCATCGTGTTTTTCATGGTATTAGATTTTAAGGTTAATACGAGTGAGTTTGTCGGGAGACAAGCTCACTTTCTTTTTATACCCCCTCTTCTAGTCGCCTAGCGACTACTCTCGAAGTACCAACTAGCCCTCTATCTACTCCAGAAACGAACTATTATAGAGGGAGACTTGCGTATTCAAAAAGAAATAGTACCTTTGCAACGTCAAAAAAGGGCGTGCCCCTTGGTTGATGGAAGGAAGTGTGGGTGAGTGGCTGAAACCACCAGTTTGCTAAACTGACGTACGGGCAACCGTACCGGGGGTTCGAATCCCCCCGCTTCCGCTTCAAGGCTCCGAGAGCGTTCCAAACCTCTCTATCAAAGCAGCTTTTAGAAAGTAGAAAATCGTTGTAAAACTAGGTTTTACAACGATTTTTCTTTATGTATAGCCAACGATATGAAGGTATAGACCTATGCTTTCATAGTCATCAATCGATCATTTTGTGCTACAGAAACTATGACATAAACATCAGCAGTCAAAAACATAGCAGTGAAGGCAAAACTAAAACCAATGCGACATTAGGCTCTATCTCTGCTACTTTGCACGAAATCTATCAACTCCACTCAATAGACGGTTACCAATCGTTGGATGAGATTGAAGCTCTTTACTATGGAGGAGAGTTCTTCAAATCCATTATTTATAGCACTCGCTTAAAACGAAAGATCAATACCCACATCAAGAGTATTATAATCTTTGCGCACGGGTACAATGGGGGCAGTATCGTAGATGAGTCGATAGGCTCCGCGTATTCCTATCGTAGGGGTAATGCGGTATTTGAGGTCGACAGCTCCTCCAAAACGAGCCTCCTTTAAGTAACTGTCAGGCTTCCCCTGGTGAATGGCCGTAGTTATCAATTCCCAACGTTCACTCAACTGATGTTTGAAACTGAGAGAGAGGTGGCTTTTAATACTACGGCTGTATGCATCCGTTCCCGCAAGAGGGCTGGTGGCTGGTTGTTCCCACTTTTCGAACTCGTAGAATAGCCCCACGGTTGCAAACAAGAGACAATTAGCACTATTTACCAGCCGGCAACGCGACTGCAACCCCGTAGAGACCTTGAATTTCATTCCCCTACTTTTTGCCCATTGCGACTCGGCGTAAGGATAAATCTCAAAAGCGCGATTCAACAAATAGCGGTATTCGGCATGTACATATCCTCCACTTACGGTTACTTTATCGCCGTAGGTAGAGAGCTCAATCTTATTAATTAGATTGATTACTTGACCATGCTTTACCAACAAATTGAGATTGGCAGTGTTTTTGAAGGTGAATACATTCTCCTTTTCTGTTTTAAATTCCAGTACGGGTAATAACGTACCTTGTATTCTTTTGGTGCTGTCTATCCTCATCGTGAGATTCTCAGAGAAGAGCATTTGCGAATACATCGAGGTTACACTCGACAAGACCAGTAAAAAACAAAGCAACAGCTTCATTGTTGATCTATAAAATGGTTTCATTGTGATCTATAAATTATTTGTAAGTTAAAGTGAAAAAGGCCATGAAAGTAACTCGGCATATAGAAGAAAGGGAACCTGAGCTTTGCAACCAACAACACAGAGGCAACGTTCCTAGTTTATATAAAACAACCCTAGGGATGCCTTTAGCACACCCCTAAGGGCTCTCTAAATAACTTATTCCATTACCGGATCGTCTATTGTCCGGTCATCCGTTCTTCGTTGAATCAGTAAAATCTTTTACATGGCTGTGAAAGAGGCCAAGAAGCCACAAACAATCCCCGGGAGGTTGGCTATAACGATAGGCCAATCCTTCTTCTTGCGAACGAAGCCATATGCCACCCATAATGTGCAGTTGATACCTGCCACCATTGGCTGCAGCCAGTCGCCTTTATGTCCGGCGAGGTTAGAGCCAATCTGTGGTATATAAGAGATGTACATTGCCATTGCCGTTGCAGTAGCTACCCAACCGAGGATAGATAAAAACTTTTCTTGATTCATATTACTACTATATTAGTTCTTGTGCGTAGCAAAGGTAGTATTTCCTCCTAATCAAAGCATATATCCAACGAAAAAACATATGAGGGAAACATCTCACATAAGTAGTTTCTCCTTGTGCCGACAAAACGAGAAAACGAGGGGTTTCCCTCTTGTCTTCATTCGGGTTCTCGTAGCCACCCAAAGCAGACACACCCATGCAAGCCGGCACGTTCTTACCTCTATCCGAGAGAAAAGATTGTATCATACACATCACGACGTCCCCCTTGTGGTTTAGGCTTTGCCACCTGCACCGGCATATTCCCCCGTCACTTCCAAACTATCACTATAACCTATTATCTTCGGAGACAACAGGCATTACACGGACTCATCTTTAGGGCTCCATAAGCCCCTCCCTAATCTATTGCGTAATAATAAGTATTGCTAGTTACAAGATATTTATTACCTTTGGCTGGCCACTGTTAAGCAAGATAGAATGTCTTGTAAACCGTGGAGAGATCTTTTTTTCAGAACGTCTTGCATAATAATTAAAAGACATTACGAATTGTTTAGAACAATGTTTAACCCATACAAGCATTAATTACTCCTATGAAACTAAAGAATTTCGCCGTTGCTCTATCACTTATTGCTCTATCGCTCCTAACATCTTGTGGCCCCGATACAATAACTCCAACCCCAAACCCCAACCCAACCCCCAATCCAAACCCTAACCCTAACCCTGTTACCCCTACAGAGGTTACCAATCTTACACTCACTCCTGAGAATGCAAGCCTACTACCCGGGGAGACGCTACAACTTACAGCAACCACAACTCCGGCCA
>ERZ772906.2282-NODE-2282-length-10025-cov-3.054564_pt1 | contig 10025 bp, 10 predicted proteins | sample MGYA00511338_ERZ772906 | MGnify/ENA primary metagenome ERZ772906 (study PRJEB29015, sample SAMEA2738076) | human oral metagenome | biome: human oral; feature: human-associated habitat; material: saliva | place: China | collected 2212 ... | reverse complement strand
GGCTTCCCGGCCAGAAGGCCCCGGTCAGGCATCCGCCCTGCCCGCTTCTTCCGTGCCCTCGTTGCCGTTGGGGCGGCTGGCAAACCACGTGGCCAGGATGGGGCCCGAGACGTTGTGCCAGAAGCTGAAGACGGCGCTGGGCACGGCGACGATGGGCGCGCTGGCAAAGTGCAGGCCGGCCAGCGTGGCGCCCAGGCCGGAGTTCTGCATGCCGACTTCGATGGAGATGGTTCGGGCCACCGGGGCATCCCGGCCCAGAAGCCGACCGGCCCCGTAGCCGAGCAGATAGCCCAGGATGTTGTGACAGGCGACGACGAGGAGAACCAGCGGGCCTGCGGACAGGATCGTCGAGGCGGACGCGGACACGACGGCGAGGACCACGTAGCAGATGCCGAGAACCGAGATCCACGGCATAGCCGGCAGGATCCTCTCGACGGCTCGCCCGAACAGAAGGCGCACGAGCAGGCCGCCGACGACGGGGACGAGCACCATCGCGACGATGCTCCTGGCCATGGAGCCGGCATCGACGGGCATGTACTGACCGGCGAGCCACCGGGTGAGCAGCGGGGTCATGACCGGGGCGAGCAGGGTCGATATAGAGGTCATCGTGACGCTGAGGGCGACGTCGCCCCTGGCGAGGTAGGAGATGACATTGGAGGAGGTGCCGCCCGGCGCGCACCCGACGAGAATGACCCCCGCGGCGAGTGCCGGGGCGAGCCGGAAGCCCTCGACGAGCAGCCAGGCCAACGTCGGCATGATGGCGAACTGGGCGATGACGCCGACCAGGACCGGCAGCGGCCGCCTCGCCACGAGGGCGAAGTCCGGAGGCGTCAGGGTCAGACCCATGCCGAACATGATGATGCCCAGGGCGCAATCGGTTCCCGCCGACAGCGGGGAGAGCTGCGCCGGCGCCAGCACCGCGACGCCGAAGGCCGCCAGGATGAGGAGGGGGAAGACGGTGACTGCGGTGCGGGCGGAGCGGTCCTCGGCACTCGCACCGGTCCGGGATGCGGGAGTGGTCATGGCACCGTCCTACTCCGCGCGCAGCCGGCGGGGACGGGTCGTCTCGACTGGCGGGTTCAGGACGTCGTGGCCCCGAATCCGCCGCTCGGGCGACCCGCCCGCATCGTCGGATCCTCCTCGTCGCTCACAGGGACGAGGGCCGCGAGGGCAGCAGGGCGGCGACGGCCGACTTCAGGGCGTCGCCGATGACGAAGGGTGCCAGCCCCACGGCGAAGACCGTGCCCCAGGCGGCGCCGGTGGCGACCTTGAGCCAGGCGAGACCCGGGATGTAGACGAGCGCCGAGGCGAGGAGCATGAGGCCGACGCGCACCACGAGCGGGCGCCGGGAGCCGTCGGCGCCGCGGGCCAGCGCACGAGCAGCGACGACGCCGGCCAGGGCGTAGCCCAGCACATAGCCGAAGGAGGCCCCGACGCCGCTGCTCCACCCCGCCAGAACCGGTGCGCCGAGAGCGGCCGCGGCGCCGTAGAGGGACACTGAGCCGAGTGCGCGGCGGGCGCCGAGCAGGCCGCCGATTCCGAGCGCGGCCAGGGTGCCGAGCGTGACCGGCACGGGGGTGAAGGGCAGCGGCAGCGCGACCTGCCCGATGAGGGTCAGGGCCACGGCGCCGGCCGCGACGAGCCCGATCTCGCGAACGAGCGTCCCAGGCAGCGAGCGGGTGGCGGCGCCGGCCCGAGCAGTACCCGGTCCGGTGGCGGATGATGAGGGAGTGTTCGTCGTCATGCCACAACCGTATGTGAACGCCCTCGCCGTCACATCCCCGACGAACACCGGTTCCACTCCGCCTCCTTTGTCGTCTTCCTCAAATCCTTCGAAGCGGAACGACGGAACAGAACGACGGCCCGGGCGAAGGAGGTAGCCTGCCGGAATGCGCACTCTCGTGGGCAACGGGAAGCAGGCCCTGACGCTCGTCGCCCGCGCACTGCGGGACGGCGGGACCAGGGCCGTCCTCGTGCCGCGGTACCACTGCGGGACCATGGTGCTGCCCTTCGCGCTGGAGGGCGTGCGGGTGCACCCGGTCGACGTCGGCGCTGATCTGCTGATCGACCCCGCCTCACTGGTCCGGGCTCTGGCGCGCGAGCCGGGCGCGGCGGTGCTGCACTGCGAAACCTACGGCAACCGCGGCGGAAGGAACCTGGCCGCAGTGCTCGCCGCCGCGCGGCGGAACGGGTCGGCACTCGTCCTGGACGCCACGCACTCGCTCATCGACCGGCTGATCCGCACCGTCGGGGCCGCCGGCTCCCCGGCCCCGACGGCGTCCGGTCCGGACAGGAGGCCGGGCACCGGCCGGGACGGCCCCTGGGACGCGGTCGTGGCGAGCATGCGCAAGCTGCTGCCGGTGCCGGACGGGGCCCGGCTGTGCTGGTCGGAGGACTCGGCGCTCGCGACGGGCCTGGAGCGGGTCGTCGGCGACCTGCACGAGCGCGGACCGATCGATGAGACGGCCACGGCCCTGGGGGTCGAGCTCCACACCGCGCTGAGGGCCATGAGCGCCGCGCGCGGGACCCGCCGCGAGAGGCTGCGCCTGCGGGTGTGCGAGATCGCCGCCCACCACGAGGACGCCATCGAGGCTGCGACTGCGCCCGTGCCCGCGAGCGCGACCGCGGCCGGGATGCTGGAGGCGCTGGACCCCGAGGAGATCAAGCGGCGAGCGCTGACGGCCCATCGGCTGCGGGAGAGTCTGGAGGAGGGCGCGCGGGCCTGCGGGCTGAGGGTCGCCAATCCGGGGTCGGCCGGCTGCGTGGCGCTCCGGGACGCCCGCGGTCTCGAGGGCGGGCCCGGCCGGCGGGCGGTGCGCGTGCTGGACGGGCTCGAGGAGGCCCTGGCGCATGCGGGGCTGTGGGGGCCGGTGAGCTGGCCGGACCCGGGTGTCGGCGGCGGGCGTCCCTGGCCACGAGTGGTCACTGTGCCGACCGATGCGCCAAAGCGCACCGACGAGCTGGTGGAGCTGCTGCGCGAGGCGCTGGGAGCGGCGCGCGACCGTTGAGGCCGAGCCGGCCTCGGCGGCCGACTCGCTACCGTGGTCGTATGCCCGCTCCTCTCTTCGCCCTCGTCCCCGCCGCCTACCTGCTCATGCTCCGCCAGACGCCGCCGACACGGCCGGGCGGGGGCCGTACCGAGGTCCTCCTCCAGTTGCGGCGGAACACCGGCTACATGGACGGGTGTTGGGCCTGCGCGGTCGCCGGGCACGTCGAGGTCGGTGAGCCGGTGACGCGCACGGTGGTGCGCGAGGCGGCCGAGGAGGCCGGCATCGTCCTCGACCCCGAGGACGTGCGAGCACTGACGACGGTGCACCGGTCCAACGACGTGGGCGGACCGCTCCTGGAGCAGCGGGTCGACTTCTTCTTCACGGCGCGGCGATGGACCGGTGAGCCGGTCGTGGGTGAGCCGGGAAAGAACGCCGGACTGCGCTGGTTCGCACTGGACGCTCCGCCCGATCCGATGCCGCCGCATGAGAGGGTCGTGCTGCATCTGCTCGCCGCGCACCTGGCCGGCGGGGAGCGCGTCCCGGCGGTGACGACTTTCGGTTTCGCCCCAGGGGAGACGATCGCCGCCTACGGGGCGGCGCGACCCCGCTGAGGCCAGCGCCGGGCAGGACGCGCTCGACGAGCGGGGCGGGGGTAGCCTGTCCGGGCCCGAGCGCCCGACCGGGCGAGGCGTCTCATAGCCCGAGGAACTCCAGAATGCGGGGCAGCTCCCGGCGGGCCTGGACCAGCCCGGCCTCGTAGGCGCCCACGACCCGGTCGTAGCGCAGTTCGCCGTTGACGATGGGCATGCGGTCGGGCTGGAAGAGGTAGACCCGCCCCTCGCTCCGGGCGATCTCCAGCTCCTCCATGGTCCGGTTGTAGTTCGACGGGCGGCTGATGATGCCCTCGGCCACGGCCGGGTGGCGACGGAACATGCGCCGGTAGAGGCCCGGCCGCTTCTCGTCGGGCTTGCGGTACCCCGGCGGGCGGGTCGAGACGACGAGCATGCGCTCGTAGCCGTCCGCCGCGGCGGCATCGGTGGCGAACCCGCCCGTGGGTCCCAGAGCGCCGTCGAGATAGGGGGCGCCGTCGATACGGACGATCGGCATGAGCAGGGGCATGGACGACGACGCCTGGCAGCGAGGCAGGAGGTCGGCCATCTCATCGACGTCCTCCAGACCCCAGTAGACCTCCTCGCCGGTGTCGCAGCGGAAGGAACCGATGCGCACGGTGACCTGCGAACCCTTGAAGGCGGGCCAGTCGAAGGGGATGGGCTCGTCGGGGGCGGCGGTGTGCTGGTAGATGTGGTCGGAGTTGAAATAGCCCTGACGGCGCATGAAGCTGCCCCAGCCGCCGGCCTGCGGATCCGTGGTCAGCCCGATGAAGGCCTCGCGCGTGCGCCACAGGTCCCGCGAGACCATATTGACGGTGTTGGTGGCACCCGCCGAGATGCCGCCCACCCAGGGGAAGAAGAGGCCGGCCTCCAGCAGGACCTGGACGAGGGCGGCGGTGTAGGTGCCGCGCATGCCGCCGCCCTCGAAGACGAGGGCGACGTCGTCGACCCGCCGGGTGATCGGCGCCGAGGCGTGGCCGGGGCGCCCGTAGGGGAGGGGACGCGGACGCGGGGGACGAGTCGGGTCGGACGGTCCGGCGGCCGTGGCCGACGCGGGCGGGACGATCGAGGCGGTGGATGCGGAGGGCGCGGTGCTCATGGTGATCTCAGGCTAGATGATCGACCCGCAGGTGTCCCCGCCCCTCCCCGCTCTCCTGCGATTCTCCTGTGATGGCGACCCGGGCGCCGCCGGGTCGACCGGAGAGGGTTCCGCTCGCGGGCCACGACGCGTAGCGTGCCCGTCATGAGCACGCCGACCATCCTGAGGCCCCTGACCATGCGCGGCCTGACCGCGCGCAACCGCCTGTGGCTGCCGCCCATGTGCATGTACACGGTTGAGGCGCAGGACGGCGTCGTCACCGACTGGCACGTGACCCACTACGCCAGCCGCGCGGTGGGCGGCTTCGGCACGGTCATCGTGGAGGCCACGGCGGTCACCCCCGAGGGGCGCCTGTCCCCCAACGACCTGGGGCTGTGGTCGGATGAGCAGGTCGCCGGCCAGCGCCGCCTGGTGGAGGCGATCCACGCCGGCGGGGCCCTGGCCGGTATCCAGATCGGGCACGGCGGACGCAAGTCGGGGACCCCTCCGTGGCGCCCCAAGGTGGAGGGTGCGCGCACCGGCACCCTGGAGGGCTGGGAGCTGCTGGCCCCCAGCGCGATCCCCTTCCCCCAGCACGCGGTTCCCACCGAGCTGGACGAGGCCGGGATCGGCAGACTCGTGGAGGCCTTCGCGGCGGCCGCGCGGCGCGCCGTCGAGGCCGGCTACGACGTCGTCGAGATCCACGGAGCCCACGGCTACCTCATCCACGAGTTCCGCTCCGCCCTGTCCAACCAGCGCACCGACTCCTACGGCGGAAGCGTGGAGAACCGGCAGCGCTTCCCGCTTGAGGTGGTGCGGGCCGTGCGCGAGGCCATCGGGTCGCAGACGGTGCTCGACATCCGCCTGTCGGCCTCGGACTGGGCCGAGGGCGGCGTCACCGGTGAGGAGACCGCCGCTTTCAGCCGTGAGCTGGTGGAGGCCGGTGTTGATGTCCTGCACGTCTCCAGCGGCGGGAACGTTCCGGCCGCGGTGCCGGTGGGGCCCGGCTACCAGCTGCCGCTGGCCGAGCAGGTCAAGCGGGCCGTGGCCGGCAGCGACGTCCCGGTGGTGGGCGTGGGCCTCATCGAGGAGGCGGCCCAGGCCGAGCAGGCGCTCATCTCCGGACAGGCCGACGCGATCGCCGTGGGCCGGGCCGCCCTGCGCGACCCCTACCTGCCGCTGCGCTGGGCGGCGGACCTGGGGGCGCGCTCCTGGGACGAGGCCCCCTGGCCCATCCAGTACTGGCGCGGCACCTGGAGCTGAGCGGGACTCCGTCCGCCCTCCACCAGTACTATCTCCTGGGAAGTCCTCAGTCGCATGCGACGTATCCATCTCCTGGAGGTAGATCCTTGGGCAGCAGCCATTCGACGGCACCCAGTGCGCAAAGGCACCGCGGAGACGTGTACTCCTCGCAGTGCCCGTGCCGCGATCTTCTTGACGTCGTGGCCAACAAGTGGTCCGCGCTGGCCATCGGCGCACTGGCCGAGGGATCGTTGCGCTTCGGGGAGCTGCAACGCCGCCTTCAAGGAATCTCGCCGAAGGTACTGACCGCTACGCTGCGCCGGCTGGAGGACCACGGACTCGTGCATCGAGAGGTGATCCCGGAGGTTCCTCTTCACGTGGAGTACTCCCTGACGGAGGTCGGCCGGAGCGCCGTCGAACCGGTATTCGCGCTTCGGGAATGGGCCGAGTCCCGATACGCGCATGCCCTGACTCACGCGAGGTCGACCCCGTAGGTCGCGTGTCGACGTGAAGGCGATTCCCAGGGCTATGCCCCGGGGAATCGCCACCGCGCACAGTTCGTCGGGAACGCACCTCAGCCCTCGACATCGGACTCCGAGGGTGCTGCGAGCCTACGGCGCACCCACGAGTCCCGGAGCATCTGGACGTCGTCACAGCCGACTCACGAGCACCCCACTATCTTCTTGATAGTAGAGGTCGTTGCGGGTAACCACTTTCTTCTGACTACGGTCGATGCTCGTTGACGGTGCACGTCCGTCGAACCTGGCACAAGCCGATGAGCAAGGAGAGCAAGGAGCTATCGATGCCCTCAAGCAGCCCTGACACCCAACGCACCATGACCGCTGTCGTCACTCGATCCGGAGGCTCGGTGGACATCCCGGATGCCCTGGTCGATGCCACCGTCCCCGCCCCGGCGGCTCCCACTGGCCACGACATCCTCGTGGAGGTCAAGGCACTGTCCGTCAACCCCGTTGACGTCAAAGTGCGCGCCGCCCTCAACCACGCCGGCGGCGAGGAACGCATCCTGGGATGGGATGCAGCGGGAACGGTCATCGCGGTCGGCGAGCAGACCACCCTCTTCCAGCCCGGCGATGACGTCTACTACGCCGGAGCACTGGAGCGTCCCGGCTCCTACGGACAGCTGCAGCTCGTGGACGAACGCATCGTTGGACCGAAGCCGAGATCGTTGGACTACGCGAGTGCGGCGGCGCTGCCCCTGACCTCCCTCACCGCGTGGGAGGCTCTTTTCGACAAGCTCCACCTGAGCAGGAACTCCGCAGGCACGATCCTCGTGCTGGGAGCCGCAGGAGGGGTGGGCTCCATGGTGATCCAGCTGACCAAGGCCCTCACCGATGTCTCCGTCATCGCCACTGCCTCACGTGAGGAGTCCCGCGACTGGGTCCGGTCACTGGGTGCCGACGCAGTGGTGGACCACTTCGCCGAGGACCTCGCACAGCAGGTTCTCACCATCGCACCGGACGGCGTCGACTACGTCTTCACCCCGCAGAGCCGAGGGCGCGTGCCGCTGCTGACCACAGTGGTTCGTCCTTTCGGGGAGATCGTCGCCATCGACGACGAGCGAGACCTGGACCTGTACGCGCTCAAGGACAAGGCCATCTCATGGCACTGGGAGTTCATGTTCGCCCGCCCCAGGCACGGCTACGATCTGATCACCCAGCACCACATCCTCTCCACCATCGCCGAGCTCATCGACAGCGGAAGAATCCGTGGCACTGCGTCCCAGACGCTCACGCCTCGCAATGCTGCGCAGATACGGGCAGCTCACCGCCTCATCGAGAGCGGGCGCGCAGTGGGGAAGATCGTCGTGACCGACGCCGGCTGAGTCGACCGGATCGGGACCGAAGCGGGCCCCGATCGCCGGACGCGACGGGCTATCCGACGGCGTCGAGGTAGAGCCAGCGGCCGGCGCGGCGGGTGAAGCGGGAGCGCTCGCGCAGGGCGTCATCCACCACTGCCCCGCGCCCGTCGCCGGTGCGGTAGGTGGCGGTGAACTCCACGATGCCGGTCTCGTCGTCCGCCTCGCCGTCGACGGTCTCGTGGATGGTCAGTCCCGTCCACCGGGTCCCGGGGTGGCAGTAGGGCCCCTCGGGGCGGGTGCGCGGGTGCCAGGTGCGGAAGAGGTAGTCCTCGTCGCCGACGACGAAGGCCGTGTAGCGCGAGCGCATGAGGGCCTGGGCCGTGGGCGCCGGGGCGCCGTCGTGGAGCGGCTCGCAGCACTGGGCGTAGGTGCGCCCGCTGCCGCAGGGGCAGGGGGCGGCGCCGTGCACGCCCGCGGCGCGGATCGGCGAGTCCTGCTGGGCCCTGCGACCCGCTCGCTCCCCCGCCATGCTCAGGCCCCCTGCCAGTAGGCGTGCAGGGCCTGGGCGAGCCAGGGGCCGTCCTGGACGCCGCACATCTCGCGGGCCGAGTGCATGCTCAGCAGGGGCACGCCGACGTCGACCGTGGTGATGCCGAGGCGGGTGGCGGTGATGGGGCCGATGGTGGAGCCGCAGGGCACGGTGTTGTTGGAGACGAAGTCCTGGCTGGGCACTCCCGCCGCCGTGCAGACCCGCGCCCAGATCGCGGCGCCCGCGGCGTCGGTGGCGTAGCGCTGCTGGGCGTTGATCTTGAGCAGGGGGCCGTGGTTGATGAGCGGCTGGATGGCCGGGTCGTGCAGGTGGGCGTAGGAGGGGTGGACGGAGTGCCCGGCGTCGGCGCTCACGCAGGTCGAGCGGGCCAGGAGGGCCTCGAGGCCGTCACCGCTGACGCCCAGGGCGCGGGCCAGGCGCCGCAGGAGCGTCTCGAGGAAGGGACCGCCCGCCCCGGAGCGGGTGTCCGAGCCGACCTCCTCGTGGTCGAAGGCGACCAGGATGACGGGCTCGGCGAGTTCGGTCCCGGCGGCCGCGAGCGCCTCGAGGGCGACCAGTCCGGCGTGGACGGAGGAGAGGTTGTCCAGGCGGGAGGAGGCCAGGAACTCTCCGTCCCGGCCGAAGCGGGCGGGCGCCTGGGTGGGGTAGGTCAGGACGTCGTGGCCGGCGAGCTCGGCCGGATCGATGCCGGCGATCTCGCACAGGTGGGTCTCGACGGCGTCGGGGGCGGCGTCGGGTCCGGCCAGCGACCACAGGGGCAGCAGGTGGGTCTGGCGATCCAGGTGGAGGGTGTCGTTGACGCTGCGGTCCAGGTGCGGGGCGATCTGGGCCACGCGGGCGATGGGGCCGGTGCGCACGAGGTGGACGGCGCCGTCGCGGGTGGTCAGGCGCCCGGCCAGGCCCAGCTCGCGGTCGAGGAAGGAGGCGAGCAGGGGGCCGCCGTAGACCTCGGCGTTGATGAGCTGCCAGCCGGAGCGGACGAGGGCGGCGGCGGGCTTGAGCTTGAGGGCCGGGGAGTCGGTGTGGGCGCCGACGATGCGCAGACCCGCCCCCGGGTTGAGCGTCTCGGGCAGAGCCCAGGCGGCGATGGCGCCGTCGCGGATGACGTAGCCGCGCCGCGGCAGGTCCTCCTCCCAGGTGACGGTCTCGTCGGCGCGAGTGAAGCCGGCCTCCTCCAGGCGGCGGGCGACCTCGGCGGCGGCGTGGTAGGAGCAGGGCGAGGCGGTGACGAAGTCGATGAGCGAGTCGGTGTAGGCGTCGTCGTCGCGCAGGATCGCGGCGGCGTCACGGGTGGGGGCGCTGGTGGGCGTGCTGGCGGCATCAGTCATGGCCCCAGTCTTCCACCGGCCCATCTTCAGACCAGGCAACGTGTCCGGTCTTCCCGCGACGTGTGCGACTTCAGTCCTATAGACAGGACAAGTGACTCACTTTTATAGTTGCAAACGTTCCCGAGAACGATTGCAAACGGTGTTTCCGCTACCCACGCCCACCACAAGGAAGTGAGAACCATGACTGTCCCCGCACCCAACCTCCGCGGTCTCAACCCGGCCCCCGTCACCCCCTTCACGCCCGATGGCGAGATCGACTTTCCCGCCATCAAACGCCTGGGTTCCTGGCTCGGCACCTTCCCGGAGGTGACCTCACTGGTCGTCCTGGGCCACGCCGGCGAGGGGACCTTCCTCACCCAGGCCGAGCAGGTCGCGGTCATCGAGGCCTTCGTCGCCTCGACCGACGG
>ERZ772906.2274-NODE-2274-length-10044-cov-2.406747_pt1 | contig 10044 bp, 5 predicted proteins | sample MGYA00511338_ERZ772906 | MGnify/ENA primary metagenome ERZ772906 (study PRJEB29015, sample SAMEA2738076) | human oral metagenome | biome: human oral; feature: human-associated habitat; material: saliva | place: China | collected 2212 ... | reverse complement strand
TGCGTCCCGAAATGTTTTGCAAAAAGACGGCCATACCGTTAGCACAGACCTCACGAATGATCTCCCAAGAGAAGTGAGGTTGTACAAACTTGAGGATTTGCTTGTTATGCACAAACGGCCACATACCAAAAATGGCTGAGAAGAGCAGTGCCATGCAATATCCAAGGGCCGAATATGCGACATCAAGATGAAGAACAGCTAGAAAAAAGAACTCAAGAATCGTGCCGAGAATGGCAATGATAAAACTCAAGATCATTGAACGACGGATCATCCCGCAAATCTTGAGGAAATTATCGGCAGCGTAGTTAATAGAGATAAATGGTAGGAAGGCTGCATATACACGGAGGTAGATTGAACCTTTTTCTACAAGCTCGCCTTTTGCTCCTAAAAGAGTCAAAATGTTTGGGGCAAAGAAGAAAAAGAGAGTACCCAGTATGAAGCCACCTGCAAAAATTATAACAACTGAGGTGGTAAATACGTCATTGGCACGATCATAGTTATGCTTTCCATGTTCAACGGCAATGACGGCAGCCGATCCAACGCCCACTAAGTCAGAAACGGCAAAGCTCATAATGACCAGCGGAAGCGAAATGGCAACGGCGGCAAAGGTGTCGGCTCCAAGAAAGCGACCAACCAAAATACCGTCAGCGGTATCGTAGAGCATGGATGCGAGCATGGCGATGGCGCCGGGAATGGCGGCGCGTAAAAAGAGTTGCAGCGGGGGAGTTTCTGCAAAGAGTTTGTTTTGTTCCATAACACCCTTTCGTAGAACCGTTCAGATTTCATGTTGTGCAGCATGCGTCAAGACGTATAGCTCGGCATATGCAGGCTGTATCACGAATATGAAGCGCAATGCGAAAATGTGTCATCACAAAAACATAACCCTAAAGCTCCCTTTCAGTGCATACGATTGATCGATGTCGTTGTCTCAAGCCGCCAATAAAGAAAAGATATACAGGTAGGCTGCTTATTGATACCAACAGCCTGCTATCATAGCAAAAAAGATATGTCATACAAGGGCTTATGGCTCATTCATAAAATGATTTAATCGATCGTTCACACAACGGATTTTTAAGGTTTAGTCTGTACGTGTTGTGACATGATAAAAATACGGGGCGTGCTTAGGCTGAACACATATACACTGGTATCTAAACACGCGTGGGGAAACGATGGAGTATGGATCAAAAAAAGCCACAAGCGTCATTGAGCCGTGAAGTTACCAAGCACATTCAAGAAGGGGAAGAACTTCTCGCCAAAGGAGCAGCCGCCCTTGGTGATGTGGCTTCGGCTGCCGAGAAGATGTTAGTGGCAGAAGAGCGTGATTCGGCTGCGTCTCCCCAAGGCAACGACATTAAGGCTTCCATCCCAAGAACTACCGCACAGCACACGCTCTATGTGATTTCGTGGCTTGCTCTGCTCTTTGGTATTACGGATATCGTTACGTCTCTTATCTCGGGGTATGCACTACTTACGGGAATTTCTCCTGCATTTTCTACTGATATTACACATTTAGGTGGATATTTGGTGGGAGGGAGTAATCAGTACCTTTTGTTTTATGGCTTTGTCATTGCATTGGGAATGCTTCAGATGCTTACGGGATTTTTGGGTATTCGTGCGGCAAATGATGCCTCAAAGGTCAATCCGTTCCGAGCGCTTTGTTACGGTATTGCACTTCTTTTAGTGGTGGTGGCACTTTGGGCGTGGGGCAATGGGAAGATTATTATCTTTGATCCGATGGTTATTATTACTACCATTGTTTATGTGGGAATTCTTTCAAATTTAGGGGAAAGGGTAAAGAGTGAATATGACGCCGGTATATCCGGAACAACTTTTATGCGTTCTCGCTATCAGCGTGTCCTACACTTTATCGCAGTTACCACCATTGTAATTAACGTTGCTTATTTTGTGGTGTACGCCCTTCTGTTTGGTGCGGCGGATATGAGTAACTATGTTTCAATACCGTATACAACAGAAATACGGGTTTTTGTTGCGGGGATACGCCCTCTGTCACTTCTGTTGGATACAATCTCTGCTTTGTTTACGTTATTTGTGGCAGCAATAGCCTTACGTGGATCAAACAACGCGCGTTATATCAGGCCATTTGTGATCGTTCAGTTTTTGGTGACATCTTTTAACGTAGCCGCCCTTATAGTAAGTGCTCTCTTTCTGGGCCTTTCGGAAGTGCAGGCAAGTAGCGTGGGCGCTATTGTATATAACCTCATTACGCTGTATTTGGGAATTCGTATTGAAATGGGACTGCCGGACAGTATTGTCGCAAAGGTACTCTCTCATATAAAGAAAAACCATACAGTATCCTAAGCACTTCTCGGCTGGATTTGCCCAACAGGCAAGACATAAAAGCGGTGCCTACTTAAAAACGAGCAGACACCGCGCAAAATAAAGCCAAAAGATATGACTTGGAAGAGACGCTGCTTAACCGAATACTATTCGGTGTTTATAAATCCAATTCCATAAGACGGGCGATACTGACAATGTAAATCTTTAATGCACGGCGGAGCCATTCTTCAGACACGCCCTCGTCAGGACCATGTTCTGCACCCACCCATGCAGGAATTTTGTCTGCTTCGGCACTTTCAACGGGGCCAAACGCAACGGCGTGCTTGAAATGACGGGCATATGTGCCGCCGCCAATGACAAATGCCTTGCCCTCGTGTCCCGTGTATTCATGATACGTATCCAAAAGAGTGGCAATTTCAGGGGACTTGGGATCAATGTAGAAGGGCACGTCGTCTGCAAGTACCCGGTAGGCGCATCCATATGTTTTGCCGAGATCTTCCATCGCAGAGGTAATGGCTTTACCGGTTGTAGAGGTGGGGTAGCGCGAGTCGATGGTTTGGACAAAGCAACCATTTTTGGTGCGGACGGTTCCGGATATGCAGGTCAATGGTCCGAATTTATCGTCTGAACTTTGGATATTTGTGCCGGTACCGTCGGTTGTTGAGCAGAGCAGGGCAGAAAATTCAAGGAAGGCACGCTCGGTGTCGCTGCATAGATTGTGCTCAAGTAGATATGCGTCGAGAAGGCCAATGGCGTTCACGGTTTCCAGAGGCATAGAGGCGTGCCCGCCCTTTCCGTGAGCGGAAATACGGGTGAGGCGGTTGCCTTGGTCATCAACGCCGGCGTCTTCGATATCAATATGGGGAGCCTGAGGCAATGTAGCGGCATCGGCGCGTACCAGTGCGCATGCAAGACCGGGGATGGCGTTGGGGACCGTACCGCCGTCAAGCTCCACGATCTTCTCGCCCGCGATGGCGGCAGAGGTAAATTCGCCGTGATAGACGCCCTTCTCGCCACAAATGAGCGGGAACTCAGCATCAGGTGTAAAGCAAAATGCAGGCTCGGGATAGCGCTCAAGATAGTAGGGAACATCGCCCATACCGGTTTCCTCGTTGTTGCCGACAATTGCGCGCAGGGTGTATGGGAGAAGTTTGCCGGTTTTTTTGACGTGTTCGACAAAGAAATGTGCGGCCCAAAGAGAAAGCACAAAAGGACCCTTGTCGTCCAAAACGCCTCGGCCGAGCAGATAGCCGTCTTTGCGTGTGACGTCGAGCGGATCAACCGTCCATCCAAGACCAAGCGGCACAATATCGGTATGAGCAATGGTGGCGATGTACTTCTGTGACGCCCCGGGAAGATCTCCAAAACCAAGATATCCGTCCACATTGGTGGTTTTAAGGCCAAGGCGCTCAGCAAGCTCAAGGCCACGGCGCAGTGCTTCAAACGACTTTGGCCCCCAGGGCTTTCCTGCTTCTGCAGCGGAGAGATCCTCCACGGATTCTACTTGAACAAGATAGCGAATGTCTTCAATAATGTTTTCCCAGTTTTTGTCAACATAGGCGTCAACCTGGGCTTTCAAAACCTCATCAGTCATAGTGTTTCTCCTTGTGTCTCAATCCATAGCGGTGCTTTATTGATTAAAGCACAGGCCATCAGGGAACAATAAGCAAGTTCAAGTATAATCGGGCGAAGAGCACAAAGGAGCTGTGCGCTATGAAAAAAATATGGAAAACTCCGGCAATTCTTACCAATGCCATTCTGCTAGTTTTAATTGCGCTGTGCTCGATTGTTTTTATCGTCACAAAACCAGAAGTTCAGCCGGAAAATGTCTTTCTCTTAATGATGTACGCGCTTTCTTCTGCCATGCTTTGGTTTTCTGCACTGGCGCTTATCAGCCTTCTGATTAGCAATTTTACCAGCATACAGCTTTCATACGTGACCAAGATAGTCTTTCGAGTGCTGGCAGGAATTGTCTTTGGATTGATGGTTTTTTCACCCGTCATCTTTAGCATCCCTATCCACCTCTTTAAGGTTATTGTTTCGCTGTTGCTTGTTGTGGCAATTATGATGCCCATGGGAATAGGAGTGTTTGGCTTTTTATATGGACTCAGCTGGGCTCAAACCAAGATGCAAATAAGGGTAGACGACAAGGACAGCAAGGGCGACAAGGGCGAAGATCTTCTTGCGGACGGCTCTTCTCAACCCAAGACTTCTCAAAAGACTTCCTCTAAAGCAAGTGAATCGTCTTTGCCGGGTAACTATCACGAGGCGCTTTTAAAGGACACCAATACAGATAAGTAAGTTCATACGTGCAGAGTTGGTGCATGGGTAAGGCAAGGAAGTGCGTATGCTTGAGTTAGAAAATATTTGCAAGCGCTATACTTCAGATACGTTTGAGCAAACGGCACTCGATAGTGTTTCAGTTGCGTTTAGAGACAATGAGTTTGTGGCTGTTTTAGGCCCTTCCGGTTCCGGTAAGACTACGCTCTTGAATGTTATCGGTGGTCTCGATCGCTTTGACTCAGGTAATCTTTTGGTGGATGGAATCTCTACCGAGAAATTCAAAGAACGTGATTGGGATACGTATCGCAATAACCGCGTTGGATTTGTATTTCAGAGTTACAACCTGATTCCGCATCAAAGCGTACTTTCTAATGTAGAGCTTGCGTTGACGCTCTCAGGAGTTTCCAAGGACGATCGCCGCAAGAGAGCTCTTGCCGCGCTTGAAAACGTTGGACTCAAAGATCATGCCAAAAAACGCCCCAGTCAGCTTTCAGGTGGGCAAATGCAGCGCGTGGCTATTGCGCGAGCACTTGTCAATGATCCCGAGATTCTTCTGGCAGACGAGCCGACAGGAGCCCTTGATTCATCTACATCGGTGCAGGTTATGGACCTCTTAAAAGAGGTTGCGCGTGATCGCTTGGTTATTATGGTGACGCACAATCCGAGTCTTGCCCGGGAATATGCCACACGTATTGTTGAACTTTCCGACGGGTGTATCACGGCTGATTCTGATCCTTTTGATACCACTACAATTCAAATGCGAGAAGCAAAACCGGCACGTCGTACATCGATGTCATTTCTAACAGCGCTTGGTCTTTCCTTCAACAACCTTATGACCAAAAAGGGCCGGACGCTTATGACGGCCTTTGCTGGATCTATTGGGATCATTGGTATTGCGGCTATTCTTGCTCTTGCAAATGGAGCGAATGAGTATATCCGCGGTGTTGAAGAAGATACGCTGTCAATCTATCCGCTTACCATTTCTGAGCAGTCGGTTAACCTTGCATCTGCCATGACAAGTGTAAGTGGATCAGACACTTCATCAAAAGAGGGTGAGAAAACGGCTCAGCAGCAAGATGTGGCCAAGCTTGAAAACCAACCGCCTGAAGGAGCAATTCCTTCCAATAAGATGCTTGAAAAAATGACAACGAGTATCGGGAAAAATGACTTGCGAGCTCTAAAATCTTTCATTGATGCCAATGGTGGGGATATCAAAAACTATACCAGTGCTATTACGTATCAATACAATGTGAAACCGTATCTCTTTTTACCGGCAGGAGCCGATAGCGCCTCAAGCGATCCGATACAGGTTAATCCCGATCAAACATATTCGCGCGTCAGCCCTAATATTCCCTCGTATAGTCCGATGGCGCAGTTTTCCTCGACATCATCTTTTGCGGAGCTACCGTCCGATTCTTCTATTTATGAAAACCGCTATATAGTACGAGCCGGTCGTTGGCCTAAAGCTTGGAATGAGGTTGTCTTAGTACTACGTCCTGATGGCACCATATCTGACTCCATTGAATATAGTATGGGTCTGCGTGACCATGCTGACGTGCGTAAAATAGTAGATCAGATTGCCGATGGCGGCAGTGTAAGTGTTTCAGAATCTGATGCAACCTATACCTACGAGCAGCTTATGGCTCCAACATTTAAGCTGTTAAATGCCGTTGATTTATACACCTGGGATACGGAGCTGGGCGTATGGAAAGACATGTCAAAAGATCAGACGTATATTAATACTCTGGTTACAAACGCTCCTAATATTAAGATTGTTGGTATCGTACAGGCAAAAGACCCATCCGCACCGGGAGCACTTTCTCACGGATTGTATTACACACCCGCGCTTGAACAGCGTCTTATTGATGCGGCAGCTAATTCTGAGATAGTCAAAGATCAAAAGAATCGTTCCGATATTAATGTTTTTACCGGCAAATCATTTGCTGACGAGAAAACCGGTGAGATAGAAGGCCTCTCTCTGTCATCATTGATTCATATTGACGAAACAGCTCTTGCGTCAGCGTTTTCTATAAATCCTCAAGCACTGGATTTTTCAAATATCAATTTTTCCAATATAAGCCTCTCTGAACTGGATTTTTCTGATATCAGCTTGCCTGAGCTTGATCCAGCAGGCTTGAATCTAAGCCCCGATGATCTTCTCGCTGCAATGCCTCATGGCATTGATCCTTCCATTTTAAAAGAGGCGTTTCCAGAACTTTCCGCTGAGGATATTGAGCATATTCTCTCTGGTGTCAAGGTAAATTTAAAGCCTGGTGGGCAGGCTATTCTCTCGCAGGCAATAAATGAGATCGTGCTCGGATGGAATGCGTGGAGTACTGCTCATCCCGGCAAGACTATGGCCGACTACCTTACTACCGAAGAGGTGCGTACCAAGCTTGTGAGCTCGGTAGTATCTGCAGTTGACACCGATGATTTGCAAAAGCAGCTCATCTCGGCACTTTCCGAAAAGCTTGGGACAGCAGCTGACGTACCAAGCTTGCAAAAAGACGTGGCTGAGCGCATTATGAAGGCGTATCAGGAGAAAATTGCCTCAGCGTTGTCACAAGCAATTACCAAGGCAATCAGCACGTATATGCAGCAAGCCATGACATCAGTGATGATGCAGGTATCCACAAAGCTTGAAGTACAGATTTCTTCAGCGCTGAATCAGACCATGCAAAATGTTATGGCAAATATGTCAGGGGCCATGCATGTTGATCCTGAGGTTTTAAAAAGTGCTTTTAAGCTTGATGCTGATCCATCACAAATTGCTGCTATCGCTTCGTCAATGATCCGCTCGCAGCCCGCAACCTATGAAAGCAATCTTACAAAGATGGGCTATGCTGATCTTGACAAACCAACCTCCATTAACATATACCCCAAGGATTTTGCGGGAAAAGAGAAGGTTGTTGCCATTCTCGATCGATATAACGCTGATGCAAAAGAAGCAGGAGAAGACGGCAAAGTCATTACGTATACGGATTTGGTAGGAGTTCTGATGAGCTCTGTCACACAGATTATAGATATGATTTCTGCCATGCTCATTGCCTTTGTATCTATTTCTCTCGTTGTTTCAAGCATCATGATTGGCATTATTACGTACATCTCAGTGCTTGAACGTAAAAAGGAAATTGGTATCCTGCGTTCAATCGGCGCATCTCGTCGAGACGTTGCCCATGTATTCAATGCGGAAACGTTTATTGAAGGACTTCTTTCTGGCGTTATGGGCATCGTATTTACGCAACTTTTGATTATTCCAGCAAATGCTGTGGTAAAGCAGATGTTTAATGTAGACAATCTCGTAGTGCTTCCTTGGAATGCAGCATTCGTCTTGATTGGTATCAGCGTGGTACTTACCTTGCTTGCAGGTCTTTTACCGGCGAGAAGAGCTTCTAAATCAGATCCTGTTGAGGCGCTCAGAAGCGAGTAAGCATACTCTTACTCGTAAACAAAAACCTTTTATGATAGGGTGGGATGTCGTTTATCTGGTCATAGATAAACGTTGCGGTAAAAGGTTATGAACGTGAACAGGAAGGTGACATGAACGTCAAAAGAGTCAAAAGACCCAAACGTATTGCCACGGTAACTGCGGCAATTACCACAGCTGCCATTGTGGCCGCTGGTGCCGCCCCCGCATTTGCTCAGCCCACTCAAGAAGCTTTAACAAGTGGTCTTCCGGCTACTGAAGCCAAGAGCACAAATGGTAGACCCACTACCATTCCTGATGCCGAGAAGCAAGTTGCTGAAGCAACCGCTGCTGCGAATGCTGCTCGTGCTGCAAAAGAAGCTGCAAAGAGTGAATTTGATGCGGCAAAGGAAGCCGCGGATACGGCTAATGCTGAAAAAGATACAGCTCATGCTGACGCGCAGAGTGCTTTTGATAAGGCAAAATCAGACGCACAGGCTGCTGAGGATGCCGCAAAGTCTGCAGTTGATACGGCACAGGCTGACGTTGATAATGCAGCCAAGAACATCGCCGACGCTCAGAAGAATCTTACTGATGCAACCGCTAAAGATGCTGATGCAAAGAGTAAACTCAAAACAGCCGAGAAAAACGCTGCGTATGCTCATGTGACTGAGGAAGTCGTTGCACAGGATAAGGCAAAGATGGACGATGCCAAAAAGAAGTTCGACGATGCTGAAGAGGCTGTACAAAAAGCACAGGAGAAGCTTACCGCTGCCCATAAAACAGCCGTTGCAGCCGGAGCCGATCTTGCTGCTAAGGAGCAGGCTTTAAGAGACGCGGCTCCTGAGGATCGTCCAGCCGCCCAAGAAGCACTGAATAAAGCTCGTGCCGCAGAGGAAGTTGCTCGAAAGAATCTGGATAAGGCAACGCTTGAGGCTGATGACGCCGCTGCAAAATCTGCTTCCGCTCAGGAGAAGTACGAGGAGCTCCGAGATGACTATGATGAGCATCTAGGTATCTGGCAGGAGGTGCTTGACAAGCGTGCTGTAGCGGATGCGGCGTCAAAGGAGCTTGCAAAGGCGCAGACTGCACTTGCAGACGCACAGCAGAATGCTGCTGATGCTCCCGCACGTCTTGCTGCTGCAAAAGCTCGTCTGCGCTCCGCTCGCGATACCAATACGCATGCGCAAGCGCTTGACTATAAAGGTACAGACACCCCCAATATAACCGATGCCGAATTTGCTTATCTCAATCCGTATATTCAGCGTCTGCATAGCGCCGTCGATGCTGCTCAGCAAGCGGATGAAGCTCTTTCCAAAAAGAAAGCTGCTTATGATGATGCAAAAGCAAAGGCTGATCAGGCAGATTCCGACAAACTTGCTGCCGAGGTAAATCTTCATATGCTCAGGCAGGCTGCTGAAAAAGAGGCAACCCCACAGACTCAGCCCGCTAAAGATTCGCAGAGCAAAGAAGTAAAAGCTAAGAAAAAAGCAGGCAAGAAGAGCGAGCGTAAGAAGAACGCGCAGACCCTGCCTGAAACAGGCGATGCCGGCACACTTGGCACCGGTGCTGCTACTTTGCTTGGTGCAGCGTTTGTCGGTGCCTCTGTGGTGCGCACATATAAGGCCAAACACTTTCGTGATTAAGAGCTAAGCGGCCATATGTAAGGTACAAAAGCCTCTCGTTTTATAACGGGAGGCTTTTTCGCGTAAACAATCTGACAAACTACATCAAATCGATAATTTCAAGGTCAAGCTCCGACGTTTCAAGTGCTTCTCGCGGACCAAAAACCACTATGGACCTGTCTGCAGCGTTCGTTGGAAGCGACCGGCCAAGGGCTTGACAGCTCTTGGCATCGGTATGCAACATTTGCTCACGGAGCTGATCGAGGCGGTTTTGAGGACGATCATTGAAGCGCTCAATATCCTGACGACGTGCGAGAGCACGAGGACGAACGGGAGCATCAACGGTTGCAACCGAGGCAACTATATAACCCTCAAGCTCATTTTTGTCAGGAGTCCACCGTGAGAGCCACTCATTGGTGCCAAGATAGCGAT
>ERZ772906.2264-NODE-2264-length-10077-cov-30.690681_pt1 | contig 10077 bp, 6 predicted proteins | sample MGYA00511338_ERZ772906 | MGnify/ENA primary metagenome ERZ772906 (study PRJEB29015, sample SAMEA2738076) | human oral metagenome | biome: human oral; feature: human-associated habitat; material: saliva | place: China | collected 2212 ... | reverse complement strand
GTACGTTTTGGAGGTTTTCATCGGTTTCGACGGCAAGGTCGGCGAAGAAGACGGCAGACAGTTCCAAAACCATAGGCCCTGTGCAGCGCATCATGACATCGACCCATTCTCCGACGCCGGAGTTTTGTTTGAAATAGCGCGGGTCGACAAGGTTGAAGCTGCCTGTGTAACCGATTTTGCTGTCGATAACGAGGATTTTGCGGTGGTTGCGCAGATCGGTGCGCGTGAATAATGTACGCCAGATGCCGACAGGTAATGAGGTATGTACTTCAACGCCTGCTTGGCGCAGTATCTCTATCCAATCGCTTTCAAAAAAACTCCTGCTGCCGACGGCATCGGCCAGAATGGCGCAGTCAACGCCTCGATCTGTGGCGGCAAGAATTTCATTTAAAATTTCTTCGATGCGGCCTTTGGGCTCGATAATGTAAAAGGCCAGCAGGCAGGAATGGGTTGCGGCGCGTATGTCCGCAAGCATGCTGTCGATGATGGCATCGGTGGTCGAGAGCAGGCTCATGGCGTTGCCTTTGGTTGCACCCAGCCCCGTTCCTTTTTCGGCAACTTTACTGATGCCGTGGTAACGTGATTTGACTTGGTCGGCAATGTCGAGATAGATATCGGCTAGATGGGTGGCGGCAAAGTTGCTGTAGAAGCGGTTCATTTCGCCGGTACGTTTGGCGCGGGCAATGCCGAGACGAGGCTCGCCGATAAGGATGTAGGCGATGGTTCCGAATACGGGGAAAAGGAATAGGATAATTAGCCAGGCAAAGGTTGAGCCGATATTTTTTTGTTTGTACAACACGCGCAGCATACAGACGAGTGCGGCGCAGGTGTGTGCGAAGATGAAAATTTCGGTCCAGGTGATGTCTTTTAAAAAATTCATATTCGGTAGCGGGAGTGGATGTGTTTTTAAGTTTGAAGGTGTCAGCTGATAAGCTTCAGATATTAAGTATATAGAAAAACCGTCTGAAAGCAAATTTACTCGATAATCGTATTTTTGCTTTCAGACGGCCTTTGAGTTGCTTTAATTAACGGTGATACTGACGGGATAATTCGTGTACGGTATCGACCAAAATTTTAGCGTGTTCCGGATCGGCGTGTTGGTTGATGCCGTGTCCGAGGTTGAATACATGGCCGCTGCCGTTACCGTAGTCGGCGAGGATGCGTGCGACCTCGGTGCGGATAGATTCCGGTATGCCGAAGAGGGCAAACGGGTCGAAGTTGCCTTGCAGGGCAACTTGTTCGCCGACGCGATGGCGTGCTTCGCCGATGTTGCAGGTCCAGTCCAAGCCCAATGCGTCTGCGCCGATTTCTGCCATGCTTTCCAGCCATAAGCCGCCGCCTTTGGCAAATACGATAACAGGCACGCGGCGGCCTTCGCTTTCGCGTTTGAGCCCGGAAACGATTTGTCGGATGTACTTCAGGCTGAACTCTTTAAACGCTGCATCACTCAATACGCCGCCCCAAGTGTCGAAAATTTGTACGGCTTGTGCGCCGGCATCGATTTGGGCGTTGAGGTAGGCGGTAACGGCTTGAGCATTGGTGTCGAGGATTTTATGCAGTAAATCAGGACGCGAATACATCATGGTTTTGATGGTGCGGAATTCTTTGCTACTGCCGCCTTCAACCATGTAGCAGGCGAGTGTGAACGGGCTGCCGGAGAAGCCGATCAGCGGAACTCGGCCGTCCAGTGCTTTACGGATGGAAGTCACTGCATCAAAGACGTATTGCAGTTTTTCCATGTCGGGAACTTGCAGTTTTGCAATGTCGGCTTCATGTTGTAAAGCGCGTTCAAATTTCGGGCCTTCGCCTTCGGCAAAATACAGACCCAAGCCCATGGCGTCGGGAACGGTCAGAATATCGGAAAACAGAATTGCCGCATCCAGATCAAAACGTTCTAAAGGCTGGATGGTGACTTCGGTTGCCAGCTCGGTGTTTTTGCACAAATCGAGAAAGCTGCCTGCGCGTGCGCGTGTGGCTTTGTATTCAGGCAGATAGCGTCCGGCTTGGCGCATCATCCAGATGGGAGTGTATTCGACAGGTTGTTTGAGCAGGGCGCGGAGGAAAGTGTCGTTTTTCAGAGCAGTCATGGTAGAGAGGCTTTCTGATTTGGTGTGTTGGACAAAGTTCAGACGGCCTTAGATATGTGTTGAGGCCGTCTGAAATGATTAAATGGTTGGTTCTGTTGTGGATTTCATATTGTCGCTTAATGCGAAATCAGCACATCAATTTGGTTGAGGAAGGGCTGCCGGATGTTCTTCTTCGGCCACGCTTTCCAAAACCAGATTGCGTTGTTCTTGCGCTTTTTGCGGTTGATCGGTTTCATCAAACACGCGAGCCAAGACCAAATGTGCGGATACGCTGGGTTGCAGGGCGATGCTGGCTTCGAGATAGCCTTGGGCTTTGCCCCAAAGTTTACGGCCGTAAGCCAGTTGGCCAAGATACATCAACAGCGGTGCATTGTCGGGTTGTTCCTGCAGCCAAGAGTCTGCCAAGTCGATGGCTTTTTGTTGTTCACGTTCGCTTAGGAAGCGCACGGATTCGACAAAAGCTTCCAAGAGCTCGGGCTGGCGGGTTTGCGGATAATGGGTTTTAACCCATTTGACCGCATCGGCATACAAACCCAAACGCTCGTATTTTTCGGCAATCGCGACACACAATTCGCCTGATTTCAAGCTTTCTGGAATGTGTTTCAAACAAGCTTTCAGACTGCCTGCATCGGTTACTTCGCTTAAGAGGCGGCGATATGCCCAATTTTGATACTGTTCGGCTTCGTAATCGTTGATGGCGCCGGCTTTAACCAGTTTTTCCGCTTTTGCCAAGACATCTGCAGCATCACCGTGATCAAAGGCATAACGTAATTGCAGGCGGACCAAGCGGCTTAAGTTGCTATTGATTTTTGCTGCTGCTTCAAGGTTTTGTGCGGCAGTCGGATAATCGCGGCGGCTCAGTGCAGATTCGGCCAGCAAAAGATGACGGGAAAGCTGTTGTTTTTGTGGCAGATGTTCGATTTCGTGCAGGTAGCGGTCACGCAATTCGAAGTTTTCCATTTGGTCGGCCGCGTGCGCGCCCAACATCAAAGCCAGGGTACGGTTGTCGCCTGCTTCTTTGTTTTTCAAGACTTTGGCGGCTTCTTGTTCGGCTTTTTCAAAACGGCCTTCAAAATATGCCAGACCTGCGCTGTTCAAAGAGGCAGAAGCCTGACGGCCTTTGCGGGCAATGCCGAAGCGTTGCATACGCGCCGGAATGTTCAAGAGGCCGAACACGAATTTAATCAGGAAATACAAGACGAATACGCTCAACAGCAGGCCTAAAACAAAGGCATGCAGATTGATACGCAGCATGGTTTGCTCAACCACGACGTACACGTTGCCGGTATAAATGCCGGAAGCCAAGGCTAAACCGACGGCGGCGGCAAATAGAATGACAATCCAAACGACGGTTTTCATGCTTGCTCTCCTTTAATTTTGGCAGCAGGCTTGGTTTGGTTTTGTGGTTTGGCAGCTTCGGCGGCCGGTTCTTTTTTGTTTTCAGACGGCAATGCAGGTGCTTCCAAAGACTGAGGAGCGGAAGCGGCAGCCGGTGCGGCGGTTGTGGTTTGTTCGGTAGCTGTAGTCGGAGCGGAAGCGGTTTTCTCGGCAGCTTGGGTTTGTGTAGTTTCTTCGGTTGTCATTTGTGTACGCGAACCTTCTTGATAAGCGCGAACGGCGCTCAAGCTGGCTTTCAGGCTGTCGTCTGAAATCATACGGACATCAAGGGCTTTGAGTTCGGCCAACTCTTTCAGCCATGACTGGGTAGCAGGGGATTTGCTGTCGAAGTATTGTTTTACAGTTGCTTCAACGTTGTTCAAATCGCTTTGATACACTTCGCCGTTGTGTTGCAATAGGGCAATGCGCGCATCCAAAAGGCGCAGGCGCAGGTTTTCACGGATGAAGTAGGTTTGATCGGGTGAAATCAACATGGCGTCGTTGCTGTCCAGATGACGGACTTCAACCAAGCCTTTGAGGGCATTGAGGGATTTTTCCCATGTATTTTCCCACCAAGTTCCTGAATTAGTGGCTTCGACAGGCGCAGCACCTGGTTTCAATACGCCGTCCAAAACCAAAGGCAGGCCTGAAATACCGGTTTCCAGACGGTCGATACGTAAGGCAGTGGCGGAAATATCGACATAAGGACGGTTTTTCAGCGCGGCTAAATCATTGCTGATGGCTTGCTTGATGGGGATAAGCTCAGGCTGTTCAAAACGGCTTAAACGGCTGTCGATGTGTTCCAATACGCTGACCGCGCCTTGGAGGTTGCCTGACAGCATCAATTGTTGCGAAGCAGTGTTCAACATGGATTCGGCTTCGTCGACCAGCCAGTTGATGCGGCCTTTGAGTAACTCTTGATAAGCTTTCTGCATTTGCAGGATTTGCTCGCTATTGCTTTTTTGACCGTTGTTCAGGCGGTCTAACTCGGCCTGAATAGCGGTTTGGCGGTTGAGGTTGTCTTTTAAAAGGCTGGCGTTTTCAGATTCGCCCAACGCAGCTTTGTCGATTTTTTGGTTGAATTCGAGCTCTTGATTTTTTAAAACATTTTGACCCTGTACAAACAGGAATCCGCTCGCGCCCAAGCCAAGCAGTGCTAAGACGGTCGCACCTGCGGCCAAGGCTTTGCCGCCAGATTGTTTGATGATAACAGGGGCGTTGTTTTGTGGGAGATTGTTGGACTCGGGCATGCTCGCCTCCACTTGCTGAGGTTGGGTAGGTTTGATTTGTTCAGACGGCCTGGTGTTTTCAGAATGTTCAGGCGCCGGAGCTGCCGTATTGGCAACTTGTTGGGTATCTTTATTATCTTCGACTTTGTTCACTGCTTGGCTCCTTTGTGGCATGGATGAAAGTGCTGCGGATAAAGAAGTGACGGTTTCTACATGTTTGGCGCCGACAATGCGAAGCGCATCGGCAATGCGCGGATGATGGGTAAAGTATAGCAAGGATTCGAAGAATCGGGAAAATTGCGGCGGAATCTGATGGAAAAATTCGCGCGCGAGTTCGCCGGATGTGACGTAGGCGGCGGCGATGTCTTCGATTTTAAAGTTCTGCCAATCGATGGGGTGTGGCCGTCTGAAATAGATTTCGGCGATGTCGATTTGGAAACCCAGTTCGGTCAGTTTGTCTGCCAGAAAATCACGGCCGCCATGGCCTCGAATAATTAAAACTCGGGAGTTGGGTGGCAGGTTTTTCCAAATAGGCATTCTCAAGACGGCTTCGCTGTCGTTGCCATCTTCGGGAGAGAAGACGGGATAGGGGGAGAATTGCGCCAAAGCATGTTGGCTGGTTTGGCCGACGGTAATGTGTGCTTTGGGGCCGTCTGAAAAGTTCAGATGCGGCGCTGCGGTTTCAATAGCGGTGGGGCTGACCCAAAACACGACATCGGCTTGCTTGAATTGTTCGGGGAGTTTTTTTAGCACCGAACGATCCGCCTCTATTTCAATCGGACTCAATACCTGAGCCTGCCAACCGGCTGCATGGCAGGTTTGGATATCTTGCTGTGGACGGTTGGACGGACGGATGATGAGTAGAGTAGGCATAATGTGGGATAAATTATTAAGGTTTAGGCCGTCTGAAAGAAGGGTTTCAGACGGCCTGTTGCTAACGTACGTTATTGATCGACGAATGCGCGCTCAATCAGGTAGTCGCCGCGAACGCCCGTTTTCGGAGAAACGGTCAGGCCAAATTCGTCCAAGACGTTGCAGGTATCTTTCAACATGGCAGGGCTGCCGCACAGCATGGCGCGGTCGTCTTGCGGATTGATTTTAGGCAGGCCGATGTCTTCGAAGAGTTTACCACTGCGCATCAAATCGGTCAGACGGCCTTGGTGTACATATTCTTCGCGAGAAACGATCGGGTAGTAAATCAGTTTTTCTTTAACCAAGTCGCCCAAGTATTCGTGTTCGGGCAATTCTTTGGTGAAGCGGTCGTAGTATGCCAAGTCTTTTTTGTAGCGTACGCCGTGAACCAAGATGATTTTTTCGAATTGCTCGTAAACATCAGGGTCTTTGGTAATGCTCAAGAAAGGGGCGATACCGGTACCGGTGCTCAAGAGGTAGAGATGTTTGCCCGGATTCAGGTCGCCGGCAACCAATGTGCCGGTCGGTTTTTTACTGATGAGGACATCGTCGCCAACTTTAAGGTGTTGCAGACGGCTGGTCAATGGGCCGTCTTGTACTTTGATACTGAAAAATTCCAGATGCTCTTCCCAGTTGGCAGAAGCCACGCTGTATGCGCGCATCAGCGGTTTGCCGTCTACCATCAGGCCGACCATGACGAATTGGCCGTTTTCAAAGCGTAAAGATTCGTCACGGGTACAGGTGAAAGTGAAGTAAGCGTCGGTCCAGTGGTGTACGGACAAGACTTTCTGGGTGTTGAATGCTGCCATTGATATTTCCTGTCGGATAAGGCCGTCTGAAAAGGATAGGTCGGGGCGGCCGAGGTTAATAAAAAGAATGGAATATGGTATTCAGCTACTTGCTTGCCGGTTTGGCTGATTTTTCGCTGAGGCTGTGCAGGTCGGAATAGCGTCCGCCTGCGCTAATCAATTCATGGTGAGTGCCTTGTTCGACTACATTGCCTTCGTGCATCACAACGATATTGTCGGCTTTTTCGATGGTAGAAAGTCGGTGGGCAATCACCAATGTGGTACGGTTTTGCATCAGGTTTTCCAATGCGGTTTGTACCAAACGTTCAGATTCATTATCCAATGCGCTGGTGGCTTCGTCCAAAATCAAAATCGGCGCATTTTTCAAAAGCGCACGCGCAATGGCGAGGCGTTGACGTTGGCCGCCGGACAGTTTTAAACCGTTTTCGCCAACTTCAGTGTGCAAGCCTTGCGGCATTTTTTGGATAAATTCCCAAGCATTCGCGGCTTTTGCAGCATTGATAATTTCTTCTTCACTGAATTTGTCAGCTTGAGCATAGGCAATGTTTTCAGCAATCGTACCATTAAACAGGACAACGTTTTGGCTGACGAATGCCATGCGGCTGCGCAGGCTTTCGAGCGTATATTCATTGATGTTGACGCCACTAATCAAGACCTTACCTTCGTCCGGATTGAGGAAGCGCGGCAACATATTGGCCAGGGTGGTTTTACCGCAGCCTGATGCGCCGACTAATGCAGTCACTTTACCTTGTGGTACAAGCAGGTTGATATGGTTCAAGCTGTTGCGTTCGGCTTCAGGATAGCGGTGTACAACATCGCAAAATTCGATATCGCCAGGGTTTGGGCTGAGGATCTGTTTGCCTTCGTTGCTTTCTTCGGGTTGATCCAAAAAGGTGAAGACACTTTCTGCCGCCGCCAAACCGCGTTGTAGGGATTGCATCACGCCGGTCATGCGTTTGATGGGGTCAAACATCATGATCATGCTGGACAAAAACGACATAAAATCGCCTGCACTAAATCCTGAAAGCCCTGCTTGGCGGGCTGCTGCGTAAATAATTGCAGCCAGAGCAACTGAAGCCATTAATTGCGTAATGCCGGTACCGGCAGAGCTGGCGGAAACCTGTTTGAGCAGGTTGCGGCGCACATCGTCGGCAATACGGTTGAAGCGGCGGTTTTCATAATCCTGACCGCCGTAGATTTTTACAACACGTTCACCGTTTATGCTTTCGCCCAAGACCTGCATCAGCTGGCCAAGATAAATTTGGTTGTTGGCAGACAATTTGCGCAAGCGTTTGCTGACCGTTTGGATACATACAGCAACAACCGGCAAGATGATAAAAGTAATCAGGGTCAAACGCCAGTTTAGATAAGTCAATAAACCCAACAGGCCGACCACGCTCACGCCGTCTTTGGCAATCACGGTAATGACGTTAAATCCTGCATCGGTAATTTGGTTGACGTCGTTTAAAATGCGCGACATCAGACGGCCGCCGGTATTGTTGCTGAAGTACGAAGTCGGCAAGTGCATCATTTTATTGAACATTTCACCGCGCAAGCGCTGCACCAAGTGGCTGGACAGATAAGTCGTGCAATATTCGTTAATGAAGTTGAACAGGCCGCGAACAAAAAACAGCGCCACAATTGCCAGCGGCAACCATGACATGCTTTTCATGTTTTTATCGACAAAACCTTCATTAATCAAAGGTTTGAGCAAATAACCGAAAGCCGGCATCGTACCGGCGACAATCAGCATGGCCACTACGGAGACGATAAACATCTTCCAATAGCTTTTTAAATATCCAAGCAAACGCTTGTACAGCTCCCAGTTGGATGTGGCTTGTGTTGTCTGCATATCAATCCAGATTTAGAGCAAACATGCAATTCTAAACGAAAATATCTGTCATTACAATGTTTGCAATTGAAAGTCAAAAGGAGTTGGTATTTTTTAACGCCTTGATTTTATAATGAGAACGACTGAGATGCGGTAGGATTGGCAATAATGCTGTCCACTTCTCAAGCACCAGTCGCGGCCGTCTGAAAAAGTTTCAGACGGCCTCTTCAGTCGTCAAAGACAGCCGGTTAAGCCAAAGCTTCCTTAATGATGTCTTTTACTGTCGTTGCGTTATTAGGGACAACACGGACACGTTGCGGCAGGTTTTCCAAGCCTTCCAATGCGGCCGGACGGGGGATGGCAACTTCGCCGACCGCTTCATGGATGGTGGCTTCAAATTTGGCAGCCAACGCGGTTTCGAGGCAGACAATGGTTTCGCCGGCTTCGCGTACTTCACGCGCTACTTTGATGCCATCGGCTGTATGCGGATCAATCAATTCATGGTCTTGTTCGTAAACCTGTTTGATGGTGGCAAGACGGTTGGCATGGGTCGATTTGCCGGAAACAAAGCCATATTGTTGATGTACTTTGTTTAACACAAATTCCAAATTGAAACCTTTGCCGGAGCCTACTTCAGCCCATAAGGTTTTGATTTCGTCTGCATCGCGATCCATCAGGTCAAACACAAAACGCTCAAAGTTGGAGGCTTTGGAAATATCCATAGACGGGCTGGAAGTAACGTGGGTGTGTTCGCTGTTGCGCGGGCGGTATGCACCGGTTTTGAAAAATTCGTCCAATACGTCGTTTTCATTGGTGGCGACAATCAAGCGGTGGATAGGCAGACCCATTTGGCGGGCGATATGGCCGGCGCAGACATTGCCGAAGTTGCCGCTTGGCACGCAGAAGCTGACTTTTTCATCATTGCTCGAAGTGGCTTTGAAATAACCGGCAAAGTAATATACGACTTGGGCGACGATACGTCCCCAGTTGATGGAGTTGACTGTGCCGATGTGGTATTTGGCTTTGAATTCGGCATCGTTTTGTACGGCTTTGACGATGTCTTGGCAGTCGTCAAACATGCCTTCAACGGCGATGTTGTGGATGTTGGCATCTTGCAGGCTGAACATTTGCGCGCGTTGGAATGCGCTCATTTTGCCTTCCGGCGACAGCATGAAGACATTGACACCTTTTTTACCGCGCAGGGCATATTCGGCGGCAGAGCCGGTGTCGCCGCTGGTGGCGCCCAAGATATTGAGTTCTTTGCCTTCTTTGTTCAATACATATTCAAACGCATTGCCCAAGAATTGCATAGCCATGTCTTTGAAGGCTAAAGTCGGGCCGTTGGACAGGGCTTGGATTTTGATGCCGTCTGAAAGTGTGCGCACCGGAGTGATGGCTTTGGTCCCGAATACTTCTTCGGTGTAGGTACGGTTGATGATGTCGCGTAAATCATCAGCAGGGATGTCGGTAGCAAACAGGCTCATGACTTCAAACGCCAGCTCAGGATAGCTGAGTGTGCGCCATTGGTCTAAGGTAGCACGGTCGATTTGAGGGTATTGCTCAGGCAGCATTAAACCGCCGTCAGGAGCCAAGCCCATCAATAAAACTTCGCTGAATTGCTTGCGTGCGGTTGCACCGCGGGTGCTGATGTATTTCATGGTTTCTTCTCTATAAAAACAAAAATATTGCCGGTCAAAACAGGAAACCCGCCTGCGAACCATCCCGCAAGCCGCCCTATCCCGACCTTAATCCACTATAAACTTTCAGGCAACCCCGTTACACAGAGGTCGTCTGAAAAACATTATCTATACAAACGCTTGAAACAAGCATTG
>ERZ772906.2263-NODE-2263-length-10078-cov-2.721840_pt1 | contig 10078 bp, 7 predicted proteins | sample MGYA00511338_ERZ772906 | MGnify/ENA primary metagenome ERZ772906 (study PRJEB29015, sample SAMEA2738076) | human oral metagenome | biome: human oral; feature: human-associated habitat; material: saliva | place: China | collected 2212 ... | reverse complement strand
GGAAAATAAGAGTTTAAAATGAGAAAAAAACTTCAGAGAGCGACAATGAAGAGAGAAGCTTTTCAATGGTTTTCGGACTTCGAATAATACAATCGTCATTGCTTTTGTACGATAAAATATATTTTCTTATTAGATCGATATAAAAGAAAATCATTCTTTAGGGCTATAAAAGATTGAATCAATCATCAAGTAAATTGTTTGTCTGTAGCTTTTAGCTACTCAAGTTGCTTCGTTAGTAATCAGTAAACAAGACACACTCCTGGCTATTCCGTTTTAAATGGATGCCAGGAGCTTTTTATTTTTGTTGCCAAAATAGGGTAAATTTGCTAGAATATTAAGTAATTAAATAGCAATCCGCAAGACCAGTAACCTAGGGGAAGTTTAACAGGGAGGGGAGCCATCGACTGAAAGCTCTCTAGATGAAAGCTAGGCGAATTCACTTGCTCTAGGATTGATAAGTAAGGTCTGGCTTGCCAGATAAAAAACGGATGGTACCGCGTGTCAACGCTCCGCTTATGGAGATTGGCGCGCTTTTTATTTTGGAGGGAAAATGACGAAAACGATTGAAGAACAACTGAAAAGCCTGCGTGAAGAGACTTTAGCTTCTCTCAAGCAGCTCAAGGCTGAGAATCAAAAGGAACTGCAGGATTTGCGTGTAGCTGTCTTGGGTAAGAAAGGTTCGCTGACTGAAGTCCTGAAAGGGATGAAGGATATTTCAGCTGAAATGCGGCCGATTATCGGGAAGCACGTCAATGAAGCGCGAGACATTCTGACAGCAGCCTTTGAAAAGACTGCACAAGAGATGGAAGAGCAATTAGTAGCTCTGAAACTGGCTGAGGAATCCTTAGACGTGACCCTGCCAGGCCGTCAAATTCCGGTAGGGAACCGTCATATTCTTAGCCAGACTAGTGAAGAAATCGAAGATATTTTCATCGGGATGGGCTATCAGGTCGTGGACGGCTTTGAAGTGGAGAAGGACTATTACAACTTTGAGCGGATGAATCTGCCTAAGGACCACCCAGCACGAGATATGCAGGACACTTTCTACATTACAGAGGAAATCCTGCTCAGAACCCACACCAGTCCGGTGCAGGCGCGAGCTATGGATGCCCATGACTTTTCTAAAGGGCCACTCAAGATGATTTCACCAGGGCGCGTTTTTCGTCGGGATACCGATGATGCGACTCACTCCCACCAATTCCATCAGATTGAAGGCTTGGCAGTCGATAAGGGACTGACCATGGCTGATCTGAAGGGAACTCTCGAATATATGGCGCGTGCAATGTTCGGTGAAGAAGCGAAGATTCGTTTGCGTCCGAACTTCTTCCCCTTCACGGAACCTTCTGCAGAGCTCGACCTATGGCACCCCCACGCGAAAGGCGGGCCCCAGTGGATTGAGTGGGGCGGTTGCGGCATGGTGCATCCCAATGTTTTACGTGCCGCAGGCATTGACCCCAATGTATATTCGGGTTTTGCGTTCGGCATGGGTATTGAGCGTACCCTCATGTTCCGTAATAATGTCCTTGATATGCACGACATGATTGAGGGCGATATCCGTTTCTCTGAACAGTTCGGGATGGAGATTTAGACACTATGCGTATACCCCTATCATGGCTGCGCGAATTTGCGCCTGTCCCCGAGGATGCTTCGGCTGAGGACGTTCTTGCAACTCTCGTGAAGGTAGGTCTAGAGGAAGAGGATGTGCATCGTCCTACCGATGAGATTTCCGGCCCCATCGTGGTCGGTCAGGTGCTTTCACTGGAGCCCGAAACTCACTCCAACGGCAAGACAGTGAATTGGTGCCAGGTGCGCGTAGTTCCCGAAGGACAAACACAGACTCTCACCGGCAAAGGCATTGAAGAATCCGGCGTGCAGGGTATTATCTGCGGTGCCCACAACTTCAAGGTCGGCGACAAAGTCGTAGTAACTCTTCCTGGCGCCGTACTGCCCGGAAACTTCGCCATTACCGCCCGTAAAACCTATGGACATAAGTCTGCCGGTATGATTGCTTCTACCCGAGAGCTGGGGATTGGTGAAGATCACGGTGGTATTTTGGTGCTCTCTACGCTGGGTCTTGACCCGGACCTCGGTTCCGATGCGTTGGAACTTTTGGGTCTGCATGACGAAGCAGCAGAGGTTAATGTGACTCCCGATCGCGGATATGCGTTTTCGATTCGCGGTATTGCCCGTGAATATGCGCATGCGACCGGAACTTCTTTTAACGACTTCGTTCTGGAATACGGCGCTCGCGCCCCCAAAGCGAACTCCGAAGGCATTCCGGTACGCCTGGAAGACTCTGCACCAATTCACGAGAACCCTGCAACCATACGCTTCGTCATGCGCCGGGTTAATGGTGTGGATGCGACCGCGCCTGTACCCACGTGGATGGCTTCGCGTTTGCGTTTAGCGGGCGTGCGTTCTATCTCGCTGCCGGTAGATATTTCCAATTACGTGATGCTTGAGACTGGTCAGCCGCTGCACTTCTATGATGCCGATAAGGTACAGGGAGAAATCGTGGTGCGCCGAGCAGTCGCAGGGGAGAAGCTGACGACTTTGGACGGCGTTGAACGCGACTTGCATCCAGAGGACATTGTGATTACCGATGATTCTGGCGTTATCGGCCTTGCTGGTGTCATGGGTGGTGCTTCTACCGAGGTCACGACCGAGACAAAGAATATTCTGATTGAGGCGGCACGCTTTGATGAAGTTTCCATTGCGCGTACCGCGCGCCGTCATAAGCTTATCTCTGAAGCGTCTAAGCGTTTTGAACGCGGGGTAGATACGAAACTTCAGCCAGCGGCTGCCCAGCGTGCAGTTGAGCTGCTTGTCGAGCTCGCAGCAGGAGTTGCAGATGCGGGGGTGACCGATGTCGTGATTTCTCGCGAGCCGGTGGTCATCGACCTTCCCCGGGATTACGTGGCGAACCGTATCGGGGTGGAGTACTCACCCGAACAGATCGTCAATACTCTCACAGAAATAGGATGTGAGGTTGGGGCGACCGCGACGGGATACACCGTAAAAGCTCCTTCGTGGCGTAATGATTTGCTGGCTCCGGAAGATCTAGCGGAAGAAATTGCTCGTTTGGATGGATACGAGAATATTCCGTATACTTTACCCGTCGCTCCCGCAGGTCACGGATATACCCCAGAACAAGCCGCCCGTCGGCGAGCTGCTAATGCGCTCGCGGCAGCTGGGTTGACCGAGGTTTTCGCTTATCCCTTCGTCTCGGAGGAAGCGAATAATCTTTGGTCTTCGCCAACCGCCGGCGAAAAAGTGAACTCGGTACGGTTAGCGAACCCAATTTCTTCTGCTGAGGGATGGCTGCGTCGCTCGCTCCTGCCCGGTTTAACAGAGGTTTTGCAGCGGAATCTCTCGCGCGGTTTCAAAAACTTGAAGATTTTTGAAGCTGGCCGCGTTTTTATTCCTGGTGAACGACAGGGCTCCGCTAGTATCCCTCCTTTGGGTGAACGGCCCAGTGATGAGGTTCTTGCGGATTTGAACGAGGGTATCCCCGAGCAGCCTGTGTATTTTAGTGGCCTGTTTGCTGGTGCTGAGCACGAGCCAATGCCTGGCACTCAGGCTCGTGCCTATGACTGGCGCGATGCGCTGGATGCGGCGCGCCTCATAGCGGATGTTTTAGGTGTTGAGATTGTGATTGCCCAAGGAACCCATCAGGCATTCCATCCTGGACGAACCGCGCAGCTCCGCGCACAGGACGGACAAACTATCGGTTATGCTGGCGAGCTGCATCCGAAGCTCCTGCAGACTGAGAATCTCCCTGAACGTACCTGTGCTTTTGAGGTGAACTTTACTGAACTGTTTGCTTCCCGCTCGGGTGTGCCTCAGGCATCGCCTATTTACGGTTATCCGGCAGCTACTCAGGATGTTGCTCTTGTGGTCGATGAGAATATTCCTGCTTCTGAGGTAGCTCAGGCTCTTCGTGATGGCGCTGGGGAATTGCTCGAAGATTTGCGAGTCTTCGATGATTATCGTGGCCAGGGTGTCGAGAGCGGTAAGAAATCATTGGCGTTTGCTATGCGCTTCCGAGCACCTGATCGCACGCTCACTGCTGAAGAAGCAAGCGCTTCGCGTGAGGCAGCGGTTGCTGTTGCCGCGGAACGCTTTGGGGCTGTGGCGCGTGTGTAGACGCACTATGGCATAGTTCATAACTAGCGCCCCTTCGCCCGTTACACGGATCAGAAGGGGCGTTAGCTATGTATTCATACGAGTCGTGTACTTGCCAAGCTGTAGGTGAGCGTTAGAAAATCGTCACTCTGTGAAGGTTCTATCACGTCTTAACTTTCCGTAAGGCTAAGGCACCGGTACCCTAGTACAGGAAACACGATAAGGAGAGCGCATGACACAGCGTGATGACGAATACGAAGACGTCGATTACGAGGGTACTGAAGAATCCAGGGATGATTTTTTCGGCATGAGCGATGCCGACGATGAATACTACGAAGAACGACCCCACATCAACTGGGTATCGGTATTTAGCGTACTTCTCGTGGTTGCAATCGTTCTGTGCGTTGTGGGTGTTCGTGCGCTTTTCTCCGCGAATCAGGACGCGGAATACGAGGGCAAAAGCTGGGTTATTGAAGGCAGCTACGTTGATTTGACCCCCGATTTAGAAACAGACTCGAATGTAGCGCAATATAAGGGTAATCTGCCGAAGGATAACCGTATCGACGGCATGAAATATCGCTCAAATCTGAAGGACACCTATGAAGTCCATGCGGGTGAAAATATCGATTTCCGTGGTACGCAGACTGGAACCTATGCGCAGGATTTCCCCCGTGAGGTAAGTGCTTTAGTCGCAGAGACCTCTGACCACCAGATTGAGGTTGTGCGTACCGGTGAAAAAGGAAGCGTTAAAGCGATTGAGCAGGGCAGTGTAGGTCAGCAGTACCTCGTTGGCTGGGGTAGTTTTGCGCTAGCTCTTGTTGTGTTGATCGGTGGATGCGCCTTTGGCATATGGTCTAATCGCCGCTCTCGTGTTGATTATGTAGATGTCGACGGATTCGAGGAATCTGACGACTATGAAGAGGACGATGAGGGCTACATCGTTGAGGAGGAATCTTCACAGGACGATGTAGAGTCGCGGCAAAAGTAGCACAGTAGTAGGCGGAACCTGACCTTGTAGAATATGCGAGGTCAGGTTCCGCTTTTGTATGCGGGAATAGAGGATATAAAGTCTACAAAGTATGCTAGAAACGTAAAAGTTTTCAAATAAAGTTGCGCATAATCGATATTTAGGTCGCATAATTATGTGTATATGTATTATCTTTGAGTATTGAGAGCGGTGCGGTACCTCGTGGGGTCCGTGACTAGACTCAACCTGTGGTTGGAACCGAAGGAAGTAGAAGACAAAATGCCTTTCCCCTCGACAAAAATCGCGCGTCAGGCACGTATCGTGGAATTGTTGCAGACCCGCCGTGTACGTTCTCAGGCTGAGCTGGCGCAATATCTTACCGATGACGGTATGAAAGTTACTCAGGCTACGCTCTCACGTGATCTTGTAGAAATTGGTGCTGAACGTATTCGTGATGAGGGCGCTGGTCTCATATATGCTGTTCCAAACTATCCTGCGCGTCGTGGGGGAGGGGCAGCTCCCGATGCACGCATGATTTCGCTCTTTAAAGAGCTGCTTATCACGGCGGAAGGCTCGGGCAATATTACGGTTTTGCGTACCCCACCCGGTGCCGCGCAATTCCTAGCGTCCTCTATCGATCAGAGCGGCTTAGAGGCAATTCTTGGCACAATAGCTGGAGACGATACCGTAATGGTAATATCCCGCGATCCTGCTGGTGGACAGGAACTTGCAGCTAGTTTCTTGGCATGGTCTACAAACTAATAAAAGACTTTATTGAATATTCAGATACGTTGAATGCCGTGTAAAGCTATGGTTTGCATGAGGCGGTGGGCGCAAAATTGAGACGTGATGGTTTGTTCCCACTGCCTCTGTGCTATTCAGCGATTGATGCTGCCGCAGCGAGAAGTTCTTGCATACGCGGTAGGTCGAAGAACCGAGCAACATCCGCAGGGGTTTGTGTACCTAAAGACGCATTGGCGCCAGCATCAAGAAGCAACTGAGAGATAGTGAGGTTATCGCGGAATACCGCGCAGACTAACGCCGTTTGCCCACGGTCATTGAGACGATCTGGGTCTGCACCCGCTTTGAGAAGAACGCGCACGATTTCTTCATGCTCATGGTAAGTGGCAAGGATGAGGAGGGTGTCTCCGTGGGAGTTTGTGAGATTTACCGGTATGCCTTGATCGAGGAGCGACTGGAGCGCAATAGGCTTATTATTGCGGGCAAGGTCGAAGATCGAATTGAGGAATTCGAGCTCTTGGTCTTTTAGTTCGGGGGAGACCTGAGATGATGTTGAAAAGTTATCGGTCATGGAGGCTTCCTGCATAGGAAATTATCGTTTATTTTGATTTATTCGTAAATACTATTATGAATTCATCAGAATACAAATTTGTTGAATAAATGTGACAGGTAAAAAGCTCGGTTTATAGGTATGCTGTAAACTTTGCCTGAGATTGACGGGTTTAGAATGGAGGAGGCTAAACAAACGCCATATTGTGCTGTTAGCACTACCCCGAGTTAGAGTTTTTTCATGCTACGCAAGAACATACAACAGGAATAAAGAAACGATGCCCGTTACTGTTGAGAATGCCTCCGCCCCTGAACCGGCAACATCGCACAATATTGCACGTCTGCTCGCAAGCCGCATACACGAGAACACTCCAGCGCTAGTATTTTCAGCCTCCTCGAATATCGCTACGGTGACATATCGAAAACTGGGGCAGGCGGCGGCTCGGGTACAGACACATCTGCGAAAATGTGGTGTGAAGGAAGGCGATCGAGTAGCGCTCTCTTTGCCTAATGTTCCCCTGATGCCCGCTCTATACTATGGCATTCTGGCAAGCGGTGCTCTCTGTGTTCCGTTAAACCCTCTGCTGAGTGGTGCCGAGCTTGAACATCATCTGCAGGATAGCGGTGCTACCATGCTCTTTGCCTGGGAAGGAACCCGCCTAGCAGCTGAAGCACACCAAGTGCCCCTCGTGTGCGACGGAACCGTGCATCTTGAGATATTAGGCGGCACGAGTGCAGACCCTCAATCTTCATTAGCTTCCTTTGGAACAGACCATCCGTCTGAACCAGAACTTAAATTATGCCCCGTAAGCCCGGCGGATCCGGCGCTTATTCTCTATACCTCGGGAACTACGGGAAAGCCCAAGGGTGCAACCCTAACGCACGCTAATATTCTGAGTAATGCCCAAAGCTGTGCTCAAGTGTTCGGATTTACCGCTGAAGATATCATTTTTGGCGGCTTACCTCTTTTTCATGCATTTGGGCAAACAGTCACCCTCAACGCGGCATGCGCTGCTGGCTCATCCATCGCTCTTTTGCCAAGGTTCATCCCCGAAGAGGCAATCAAACTCATCGACCAAGCCGATGTGACGGTTCTTGCAGCAGTACCCAGCATGTATGCTGCGCTTATAGCCGCACTCGAAGAAAACCCGTCTAACGCTCACCAACTGAAAGGACGCATCCGATTTGGTATTTCTGGAGGCTCACCCCTGCCAGCATCTGCGCACAGTGCATTTGATGCGTTAATTTCCTGTCCTATATATGAAGGGTATGGGCTGAGCGAAACCTCACCAGTTGTCAGTTTTAATCAGGCCCAGTTTGAGCACGTAACTGGCTCCGTCGGACGTGTGCTTCCGGGAGTGCAGGTGCAGATACGTGACGATGAAGGTCGATCTTTACCTGCAGGAACTCATGGGCAGCTTTGGGTTTCGGGCGAAAATATTATGGCGGGATACTGGAATAACCCTCAGGCTACGGACGAGGTTTTCGACGGTACATGGTTTGCCACCGGAGATATAGCTCGTCTGGATAACAACGGCAATATTTATATTGTGGACCGCATTAAAGACATGGTGCTGCGTAATGGGTATTCCGTTTATCCTCGTGAAATAGAGGATGTTCTTCAAGCGCATCCGCAGGTTCGAGCCGTTGCCGTTATTGGTCTTGATGATGCGCTCGTTGGCGAGGAGATTACAGCTGTTGTCGTCTCTCGCGGGCACAAGGATGATGAATCGCTGATTCAAGAATTAGATACTCTCGCGCGTGAGAAACTCGCTGCCTATAAGTATCCGCGCCATTATCGAATTGTAGATTCCATGCCGTTGGGGCCCACTGGAAAAATCCTTAAACATGAACTACGTGCCATGTTTATCGAAAAAAGGTAGAATTCTTGAGGCTGCCAAAGCCACCGTGCCGCATTAATTCTGCGGCGAACATACATCGACTGATCCCAAAACCCGCTGACCTCCGAAAGAGAGAGTAATGAACGTTTCTGCGCTCGCATCCATGCAAGAGCTTATTCCGGCGGCATGCGCAACCATTCAGGATTACCCACATCAGGGAATCCTGTTCTACGACGTCACCACTCTCTTTGCAAACGCTGAGGTTTTTAAAGCATCTATTGACGAGATAGCACGGCTTTTTGAAGGTACTTATGACGTTGTCGCTGGTGTAGAAGCCCGTGGTTTTCTTATGGCTTCAGCGCTTGCTTATGCCTCCGGCAAAGGCATTATGACGGTACGTAAGGCCGGTAAGCTGCCCCGTGAAACATACCGCGAAGAATATGAGCTTGAGTATGGTACTGCAGCTATCGAGATTCACAGTCATGATTTCGCACCGGGAACCCGCGTGCTTCTACTCGACGATATCTTGGCAACCGGTGGCACGCTGGTGGCTGCCGCGAAGCTTATTGAACGTGCGGAGCTGAAAGTAGCAGGAATTGGCACTCTCTTGGAGCTCAAAGGCTTGGGCGGGCGTGAAGCTCTGGCGCAATACCGAGTAGAAACTTTAAGTGTAGTTTCTGAGTAACGTCCTGCCTCAAAGCACATAGGCATAGCTTTTGAGCGTGCATATAACCCTGTAAAATAGATACTCTGTTTTCGGCATCGCCGTAAATCGTGAGTTAATCGGCGTTATGCCGTTAGAGGAGTTTTTATGCCCGCAGAAACATCTAAGAATGTTTCCGAGAATGTTGCTACACGTGTCTTTGCGCAGCAGCTTGCCCAAGAACGCGAACATGTTGCAAAAATCTATGCACGACTAGATGATTTACGGGAAGAAACCTCACAAAAACTCGCGGATGTTCGCAAGAATCAGGCGGTTGGTGGGCATCAAAACCGTTCCGAACGGGACTCTTTTGCCACCCATTACGAAGATCGCCTGGCCCAGCTTAACGCAGTGGATGCGCGGCTTGTTTTTGGCCGTCTTGACCTTACAAAAGACGGAGCCGATGAGGTTCGGTATATCGGCCGTTTAGGAATTATGGATAGCGACCAGAAGCGGCTTTTGATGGATTGGCGTGCCCCCGAGGCCGGCACGTTCTATCAGGCTACGGCGTTTAATCCGTTAGGGGTTCGACGTCGGCGGCATCTGATGCTAGAGGGACGTACCGTCACCAACATCGAAGATGAAGTGTTCGACTCCGAATTGCTTCAGGATAGCGACACTTTGCATGGTGAAGGTGCGCTTCTCGCGGCTTTAAATAAGAAACGTACCGGGCGGATGAATGATATCGTCGCGACCATTCAAGCCGAGCAGGATGCGATTATTCGTTCCGAGCTGCCCGGCGTTCGGGTTGTTCAGGGCGGACCGGGTACCGGTAAAACTGCAGTTGCTCTGCATCGTGCGGCATATTTGCTGTATACAAATCGAGAACGCCTCGCTAAAGCGGGTGTATTAGTGGTGGGACCATCGCATTCATTCATGTGGTACATTGAGCGTGTTCTGCCTTCTCTGGGCGAAACCGGAGTGGTCATGGCTTCCTTGGCAACACTGTACCCTGGGCTTCGCGCTGTACCCGAGCACGATCGTCGTATCGCTGCGCTTAAGGGTGATTTGCGCATGGTAGAGGTAATCAAGAAAGCAGTTGAAGATCGCCAAAAAGTTCCTGAGCGGGAACAGCGCCTCAACGTTGAGGGCACTGATGTTGTTCTTACTCCACAGATGGTACGTTCAGCACGTTCTCGGGCTCGTGCTACT
>ERZ772906.2261-NODE-2261-length-10078-cov-4.319964_pt1 | contig 10078 bp, 10 predicted proteins | sample MGYA00511338_ERZ772906 | MGnify/ENA primary metagenome ERZ772906 (study PRJEB29015, sample SAMEA2738076) | human oral metagenome | biome: human oral; feature: human-associated habitat; material: saliva | place: China | collected 2212 ... | reverse complement strand
AAGGTCAGCCTGACCGTAAGGATGACCAGCAGCCTGACCGTGATCAGAAGCGTGATGAAGGTCAGCCTGACCGTAAGGATGACCAGCAGCCTGACCGTGATCAGAAGCGTGATGAAGGTCAGCCTGACCGTAAGGATGACCAGCAGCCTGACCGTGATCAGAAGCGTGATGAAGGTCAGCCTGACCGTAAGGATGACCAGCAGCCTGACCGTGATCAGAAGCGTGATGAAGGTCAGCCTGACCGTAAGGATGACCAGCAGCCTGACCGTGATCAGAAGCGTGACGAAGGCCAGCCCGACCGCAAGGACGACCAGCAGCCCGACCGCGATCAAAAGCGCGACGAAGGCCAGCCCGACCGCAAGGACGACCAGCAACCTGACCGCGACCAGGACCAGCAGCCCGACCGTGACCAGAAGCGTGACGAGGGCCAGCCCGACCGCAAGGACGACCAGCAGCCCGACCGCGACCAGAAACGCGATGAAGGCCAGCCCAACAAAGGTAAGCCTGATAATGCTCAGCCTGACAAGTGGCAGCCGGGGCAGAAGCCGCCTAAAAAAATTTCTAGAAAAGAGATGAGAGAAATCATCAGGCAGCGTACGCAAAAGCTCGCCGAGGAATCTAAAAAGAAAGTTAACAGTCGTTACACGCCCAGCCATAACAGGGGCTCTCGCTGATGGAGCCTTATACGAAAGTGTTCCTGGCGGGCACGATCACCGGGCAAATCACTGTACGTACCAGCCCTGATATTGCCATGTTCAAAATTGAAACAGTTTTAGGGCAAGACAGGGCAACCGAGTGGGTTCAGGCCGAAGGTGATCTAGCCAGGTTCGTGGTAGAGAAGAAATTCAAGCCAGGCGATCAGGTGCTAGTGCACGGTGAGCTTGTGCAGGGAAATAGGCAGGGCGAGTTTTTCACGTTAGCCCACCGTCTTAGCCATGATGAGTCAGCCATTTGGAGACTAGCTCATGGCGCGTAGGGTACTGGCTATTGCCCGCACTAGCAGCGATGAACAGGCAATGACACGGCCTTTTAAAGGTTTAGCTGATGTTGAATTAATCGATGCTAGTAGCGGGCAGGCCCGCGCAGTTATCGCCAGATACGGTATTAAAGCTCAACCAGCTTGGCTGTATCCGCTTGGTGAGAGTGTGATTGTGGCCGTGGGTAGCCCAGAGCCGATTGTGCAGCGTTTACGTGAGCAGTTAGCCCGTGAGATTAAACCGGGCTCGGAGCAAAACCATCAAGTCCACCAACCTTTGCAAAGTCAAGACAAGCAAGTCAGGGATAAGGAACCTAGACGCCGGTTAACCCGGCAAAGGGTTTTGGAAATGATGGAAGGCAGAGCTGACCAGCTACACCCGGTCACTCAAGTAAGTAGGGTTAACCGCCGCCTGAGTATGGAGCGCGCAAGAACAAGGGGCAGTGAAAGTGAGTAAAGGCAAGATTTTTTTCGCTTCTATCCTGGCTGTTTTAGCTTGGTGGTGCGCTAACAAGGTCACCTGGCAGGTGCGCACTGACCAGGAGGCGGGCCGTGACTTTTCCCAGATAATCGACCGGTTCACCCTGGATTTAACCGCTCACCCGTTACACGTCTCGTTTGCGGGGGCTGACGTGTTAGGCGGTTTTGGTGGGATAGCACTGGTGTTATTGATAGCCCTGTACATGTATGGGGCTAGGAAACCCACCCGGCCAGGTGAAGAACAAGGCTCGGCTCGCTGGGCTAAACCAAGCGAGGGCAGAAAGTTTGTTGGTGACAGGAAAACCGACATGCTGTTCACCCGCACCGAATCACTAAACCTTGACTCACGTAAAACCCAACGTAACCTAAATGCCCTGATTATCGGCTCTTCTGGCTCTGGTAAATCACGCTACTACGTGATGCCTAACCTAGCACAAGCTAACACCTCGTTTTTGGTGACAGACCCTAAAGGTGAGGTGCAGCGAGCTATGGGGCAAAGACTAAAAGACAAGGGCTATGAGATACGTAGTCTTAACCTGATTGATTTTGACCGTAGCGACACATTCAACCCTCTACGCTATTTCAACCCTGAGCAGGCTGAAGTTGACTGCGCTATCTTGGTGGAAAACCTGATCACAAACACCTCGGGCCAAAAACCTAGCGGTGGGTCAGACTTCTGGGAGAAAGCAGAACGCGCGCTGCTGACAGCGTTTGTCTCATACATCTACTTCACTAAAGGCGCTCAAGGTACCTTGATTGACGTAGTGGATATGCTGGCTAAAATGCAGGCCTCTGAGGAAAACGAGGAGGCTACCAGCGAGATCGACGCAATTTTTAGTGTTGCTAAAGAATGCGTGGAAGTTTTCGATCAAAACCCTGACGAGTACGACGAAGAAGCTACCATAATGCTTAATGGGTTACGGTTTGCTTGTAGCCAGTACAATATTTACACTCAGGGCGCGGGGGAAACCAAGAAAAGTATCATTATTTCTCTTGGTGTACGTATGGCTCCCTTGCACATGGCGCAGCTACGCCGTATTTTGGGTTCTGACACTATAGATGCTGACCAGGTAGGTAAACGCCGTAGCGCAATTTTCCTGGTGATCCCTGATAGCCACCAGGCCTTTAGTTTCATAGCTTCGATTTTTTATGAGCTGTTCTTTGAACGGAACATGTACCTGGCTGACCACAATCCTTCAGGCCGCCTAGAGGTGCCGGTTCAGTGCTTCATGGATGAGTTTGCGAATATCGGTAAGCTACCCTCGTTTGAACGTAAAATTGCGGTTATCCGTTCACGCGGTATTAGTACGTCAATCATTATGCAGACTTACGCTCAAGGTAAGTCACTGTATAAGGATGACTGGGAGACCATCGTTGGTAACTGTGATTCGCTGCTGTTCCTTGGTGGTAACGAGCCCAGCACCACAGAGTTTATTTCTAAGCGTTTAGGTAAAGAAACCATTATCAGCCAAGACACTTCCGAGCAGAAAGGCACTAATGGTTCATGGTCACGCTCGCTTAGGTCTCAGGGGCGTGAGCTTATGACACCTGACGAGATTGGGCGTCTTGACGGCGGTACTTGCCTGTACCTACTTCGTGGTATACCACCATTTAAATCACGTAAACTACAGGCCCCTGAAACTGGGTTTTTCGAATACATTCCAGTCGCTTCAAACACTGAAGTGCAGGAATCCCCGAGTGAAGAGGTTGGTAGTGGTTGGCTAAACGTCCAGCCAACTATGGACTAGAAGTTACTAAACGCCGCTTTCTAGACAATGTCTTGGTGTGTTGTTAGCGGCGTGACACTAACGAGAACACTGACGGGGTTTGCGTCAGTACTTGCTCAAAGAGACTGATCTGTCGGTTTGGTCTGAGGCGAATCTTGATGATATTGCTGATGAGCTTAATGGTCGCCCTTGTAAAACGTTAGACAAGGATATGGCCCCAACAATCCCCTATTTTTGGGGTTGTTAGGGCCAAGCACTCTTTATAGGCCGCGTGCTACGGCGGCGGCGGCGTGTAGCCAGGCCGCCCGAGTGGTGGGGGCTAGCTTGTCTGAACGTAGCCACTGCTCACGCATAGAGCGGTCATAAGGGATAGTGACTACCTCACGAGCGATACCAGCGAAACCATCCACTAGTGAAGTAGCGGGGGGTTCTTCACGGTCTGCTTGTGAGATAACCACTACCGCGTTAGCTGCCAGGGCCGCGCTACGCTCATCGCGGCTGGATAGGCCCTGTAAAAGTAGGCGCCCGGCTTCTGCGTGATCGGTGCGGGTGGTTGTGGCAATAACGATCTGGTCAGCGTGGCTGACGATGCGTAGCCAGAGGCTGTCGCCTTCATCGTTACCGGTATCCCAAATGATCATGCGGTAGTAGCGGGTTAAAACCTGCTGAATACCGTCTAGTTCTTCGGGGGTTAGTTTTTGTTCGGTTGATAGTAGTAGTGGGTTTGAGCGTAGGACATCGAATTGGTCAATGGTTTGGTGGTGGGTGTAGGCGGCCACGTCACCGTTACGCGCTGAAGGGTCCATTAAAGCTTCAGTTTTAGGGACCATGTCTAAAATGGTGGCGTTGTGTGGTCCTTGCTCAGTGCGCCAACCTAGAGTTCCACGCGTGACGTTACCGTCTGCTGCTACAACCGACCCTGAACCTAAACGCGCGAAATTACTGGCCAAAAGAATGCTGGTGGGGGTTTTACCGGCCCCGCCTTTACCGTTGAGTACCGCGATTGTGCGGGGGCCGGGCCAGTGCTGGGAGACAGTGCGTTCATCCTCCCATTGCTGACATTGGGCTTGGCTGGCTTGGACTTTGAAGCCTAAGCGGCCAGCGACGGCGCGCCAACCGGTTGGTTTAGGGCCACCAGCAGAGCTTTGGGCTAAGAAAGAATCAGGGCGAGGCCGTGAAACGGGCGCTGGCGCAGTTTCCATTTGAAACGACGGTGCGTTTTGTGGGGTTAGGGCCTGCTGCTGCACGTAGTTAGTAGGGACACCCTGGAAGGCGGCCTGATTCACTTGGCCAGGTATAACCTGAGGTGCCTGCTGGGCAGGTGCCGGCTGATACACCGGCATTACTTGAGGAACTGGTTGCTGGGGCATGGATGCTGCCGGGGCTTGCGCTGGCTGGTTTACCTGGGTAGGCGCAGGCATTGGTTGAGGCGCTGGAGTTGGTGCTGCTACCGGCTGGGCAGGTGTAGCTGGTACATGCACAGCCGGCGTTTGATTTACAGGCGCACTCTGGGGTGTGGGTTCGGGGGTTGGTTCTTCAGTTTTCGCTAGGCTGATGGCTCCGGAGGGAGTTATCAGCAAATGCGTAAGCCCAGAGGTGTCTTTAGCTGCAACGCGCAAAGGTTGCCCTTCTTGACGAGCACGAGCGGCAGCCCTCCCTAGCAACAAAGAACGTAGCTGTTCTTGGCTGCTAGCAGTTAAAGACTCAATCCCGTTTTCATCCTCATAGCTACCTGAGCCATCAGGGCCGATCGTTAATGTAATCATTCTTTTGCCTACTTATCATTGATTTCTGGATACGTTTTTTTGATTGCCTCAACGACTAGGGCGGTAACCGAAGTGTCGCGTTTAGCTGCCAAAATCCGTAACTGTCGAAACATATGAGGCGTCATAGCAATCTGCGCACGATGCGAGGGTGTGCGCCGGGGAAGGGGGGCTGGGTCCTGCGTTGACACATCGCTAATCATAACAGTAAGACGTAAATGCGTCTTTACGTTTTTACTGGTTCGGAGTAACCTTAGTAGCGGAAAGGGGTAGACCATGAAGAAAATGCCTATGTTCATGTCAGTTATGGCGTGCGCTGCGTTAGCGCTGTCTGGCTGCGGTAATAGTGTTTCTGATGACAGGGCGCAGGCTTACGCCTCGCTTTCGTCTATGACTAGTTTGAGTACGTCGCAGGCGCAGGAGTATAAGCAGAGGCTGACGGTGGCCCCCGATTCTGCTGCTATTAAGAGTGTTCTTGCTGAGGCTAAGGCCGCTAATGAGAAAAGGCGGGCAGACAAGGCTACTGCTGCTGCTAAAAAGGTAGCCAATGACAAGATTATAAAGAAAACTGAGGCCGCCCTCTCTGGGGTAACGTTAGTTGGGTTAAGTGATGAGTGTAAAGGAATAGCTCTCACGCTTAAGGCAGATAAAACTTGGGATATCAAAATCGATAGAACTCTTAATAATTGTATTAACCCTAAAGGTAAAAGCTGGAAGGTTATAGTGGAAGACCGGTATGGCAATAAGCCCGTACTGCGATTCAGTAGTGATGACAGGTCTTACGTTCTAACATTGAATGGTGATGGTACGGTCTCTATTAACAATTCTGCCAAGTTTACCATCACTAAGTAGGTTATGCTTTCATAAGCTAACTTGTTGAGGTGTGGGGCGCCAAGATTTGGTGCCCCACACCTCTCTATCATGATTTATTGTCCAACGAGCGCTTTAGCAAACTTTCCGGAACTTATGATTAAAATCATGAGAAGTACGGGAGGGAGGATAAAATCTGTATAATTATTAACTACCCAACTATTGAGAGTTTGGTTGTTTGGAATAGAGCTAAGCTTATCGGAGAAATCTGCAAAGTTGCTATACACAGCGACAGACATCATAAGTGTAGCTGCTTGCAGAGATACTGCCGCGTATTTTTGCAGATAAGATATCCCCATACTTTTAGTGTCTGGATGTCCTAAAAAGGCAATTGGTAGCGAGGCAAAAGCTGTCATAATATATAATTCAGCAAATCGAAAAATTACCATCACTTTTATTACTATCTGTGCCGCTAATGTAATTAGGAAAGGAAATAGCAGCATCATAATCAAGCCAGCTTGATCTCCAAGATCTGTATCATTAACTAAATCATCAAGATTTTCAGGCAGTGCTGCATGATGGTTAATGTTAGCGTCTCTGGTGATGTTGGCGATAATTTTTGTAGATACCTCGTTAATTGCATCTAAAAACATCATTGAGTTTTGAGCAGCAACCACTAGCAGTGCTGACTTAAACATTGTTGCAGCTATAATTTTGACTCCCATCTGGTGATCACCTTCCATATGGGTTGCATTGCGCGCAAGTTCAAGTACTAGAACAATGGCGATGACCACTGCGGAAATTGGCAGTACGGCTGTGGAATGAAGATTAGTAACAATTTTATAAACCTCCGGATTGTGGCCCTTTAAACTATCGGCTAGGCCATTTACGTCTGTGGCGTCAAAAGAGGCTAGAGCCTTAAGCATATATTTAATTATGTCTTTCATGGCTTTTTCACACCCTTACTAGCTGCAGTACTAGGAGTAACAGTCACTCTAGGAGTGGCGCTGATGCTAGGAGTAATGCTTGGGTTGGCGGATGGTGTAACAGTTACAGTGGAGGTAGCTGTTACAGTAGGAGTCGCCATAGGGGTTGGGATCTGTGTTGGGCGCATGGCAACCGTAGCCAGCGCTAACACGACCAGGATTTGAATAACCCCCAACACGATTACAGCTCCCATGGGGGCAGGACGATGTAACCAGACAGGTGCTTTACCGGCTACCCCAGATGTGTCTTGAACCTGGGGGTGGAGCTTGGGTTGGGGTATGGCCTGAGCTTGAGGCTCAAATGCGACCTGAGGCTTAGCCTGTTGTACTACAGACTGAGGAGTGGTCTGAGGTGCAGGCTGCTGCAGGGTCATAGGATTTTGGTCAATGGCCGGATTAACGGTTAACCAAGGATTGACCGCTGGTACCTGTTCACTTGGAGGCGGATCAGGAGAAAAAACTTCACCAATCTCAGGTTCACTATCGCGGCGTCCTAACCCAGGTAAGCGAAACCCGCGTTTAGGGGATGCAGCCTCAACCTCAGGTGCGGGAGGATCTCCCAGGCCAGAAATATCACTTGCGCCAAGTGCATCAACAGCCCAATCAGATAAAGCACGATACGTCGCAGGATGATCAACAATCTCGTCTAACAGATCATAGCTAAGATGCTGCCTATCAGATGCGATCGCCCAAAGTTGCTGAGCAGTCAGATCCTTATCAAGCCTCATAACAAACCCCTTCCCTTTTTAGAGCTTTGGCCATATAACAGCCGTGGCTTTATCAACTTTTCCTTTAGCGGGCATCTCAACCACCCACAATGACGTGTCCGTAGCTATAACCTCGGTCCCGTCATTGTGGGGAATATGTAGCCGGTAAGTAACCATCACGCCCACACCAATAACATGGCCGTCATTAGTGGAAGTGGCTGGCTCACCAACATCTAGTACCTCAATCCAAGCCCCCGGAATCCGGCCAGACGTGCTTTGCCAGATCGGTTCTTGACTAGCTACAGCCTTGCTGCAAACCTTGCTAAGACGCTTTTCACGCTGCGAAGCACTCTCGGTTTGCTTCCAGGGCACTACTGCTTTAACCGTGGTGATAGCCAAGGTTTTTTGTGCTTGGGTGGGGTTAAAATCTTTCGAATACCCATCTATCTGGGTAGGTGAAGCCTCCTCACCACTCTCGCTAGGCTCGTTAGTCTCGCTACTGGTGGAAGCTGAAGCTGTTAGAGCAGGCTTTAAAGCAGCCTTTTCTTCTTTTCCGTGGTTGAAAGCTGCCCAAGCTAGGAAGCCACCTAACCCAACAACCACAACCAATATGGCCACAATCAAAGCCACTAAACCACGCTGACGACCAGTCACCGCATTCACCACCTATCAGTACCAGTTATATTTTTGCCACCAAGCCCAAGCCTGGCATGGGCTACCGTAGCGTTCTTTGATGTAACCCAGCCCCCACGTAATTTGCGTAACCGCATTATCGTGCCAGTCTGAGGCAACTGAGGCCATCTTGTTGGCTGGTAAAGACTGAGGGATTCCATACGCACCCGAGCTAGGATTTTCAGCCGCGTAATTCCAGTTGGATTCTCTAGTCCACATAATTTCAAGGCACTGGTATTGGGCATCATTCCACCCATAGGCGGGCAGCATTGATTTAGCAGCCGCTTTAGCTGTCTCAGGCGGTAGGGGTCCACCTACACCCGAATAGCCACCGCCGCCGGGGTCAACAATTGAGGAGTCACCAATCTTTTTAATCTTCACCTTTGAGTTCGGGTTGTGCTTGATAATGGCCTGACCAGTAGATACTAGTTGGCTTAATGCGTCGGCAGTGTAGTTCGTTACGAAATACTCGCCAGTACCATAGTTTTCAACGGTTATAGAGCCGTTAGCTGACACCTGACCTATATAAGCCACGTGACCAAACTCTGAGCTCCAACGCCCACCTTGCGAACCACGTTGGAACGAAATAATGTCGCCAGGGCTTGGTTTGGTTACGTTAACCCAACCTGGTAAAGCTGTATCTGCCCCCCACTCATAACCATTACCACCGTCAGGGGTTGTGTTGTCTTTAACGTGTTTCCACGGCTCGTGTAAAACCCCATCATCACGGTTAACCCGCCAAATCACGAAGTCTGTGCAGTTACCAAAATAATAGTTGGTGGCCGAGTTAACTGTGTTATAGGTCCGGTCTTTGTACGGGTAATCATTACCCATACCATTTGCCACCACACCCGCAACGGCCACAGTAGCTTGTTTTTTGGCTTCCTCTTGACCAGTAAGCCAGGCTGGTAAAAAGCTAGAAATTAGTGACAATACTAACATAACTAGTGTGAGGATAATGCAGATTGCCAAAACAGCGCCAGAAATTTTAGCTACAACTAAACCTATAATTCTAGAGATTATCCCAGCTACGTTCCTAGCCGCCCAGTTGACCACTCTCCTAGCTGCACGTGCGGGTGCGGTTTTACCGGTAGCTAGTTCCTTATAAACCTGGCGGCGGGCTTGACGTTTAGAACGGGCCCCAACCACGCGGCTAGTTAGGCTGTTAACCTGGGCTTTAGTGGGCTGACCAAGGGCTTTACGTGTAACATTATTGACTTTACCGTCAACTTTAACGCCTACCTTTTTACCGATAGAAGTCCCAGTGTTGTGGCCCAGACTAGAAGCGTTTTTCAGGCTAGTTTTAACCGCCCCACCCTGACTATCAGCCAAGGTAACATCATTATTCCTATTGTCGACGGGGGCTTTGATTTGTTGTTTAAGCACGTCAGCAGCGGTTTTACCCACCAAGCCAACGACCCCGGAGCCGACTTTAGCACCCAACTTATAGGTCTTACCCAGCACACTAGAACGGCGAGTATCAACCCGGATATCACTGAACATGTCCGAGTTAACAATCTCTTTATCAGAACTTCTAAACTCCATCTAGAACACCTCACCAAACTTTGTGGTGTAAAGCTGGTAAAGCTTAGTTGAAGTAGGAATACGCGAGTCAAACGGCACCATGGCCACACCCATCTTCAACAACCCACAACCAGGCCCAACATTTTGGAAATAGCTACGGTGCTTATCCGACCAGTGGAACAAAGACTGTAACGTAGAAGCATCAGTCGCAGTCTGGTTAAGCAACACCAGACTGTCAGAGTTAGCCAACATAAGCCGGGCACGCTCACTAATCAGCAACTCTTCAATATTCTGAGTCAAACCAGTTGGCATCAACCCGTACTTACGTGCACGCTTCCAAATCATCTGGCAATACGCGCCCGCGTACTCGTTAGAAAAGGGTTAAGGGTCAAAATGTGTGTCCGGAATCGCGGATTTTCACGGATTGACCTGT
>ERZ772906.2259-NODE-2259-length-10079-cov-2.475858_pt1 | contig 10079 bp, 8 predicted proteins | sample MGYA00511338_ERZ772906 | MGnify/ENA primary metagenome ERZ772906 (study PRJEB29015, sample SAMEA2738076) | human oral metagenome | biome: human oral; feature: human-associated habitat; material: saliva | place: China | collected 2212 ... | reverse complement strand
TCTCAAGATTTAAGTAACTGTACAACGAATAACAATGCCAAGACGGTTGATGATCTGTTTTTGTACTCTCAAGATTTAAGTAACTGTACAACCTGACTTTGATGGGGATACTGTTTATTGTAGTTTTTGTACTCTCAAGATTTAAGTAACTGTACAACAGCGAACAAGACAACTAAAAAAATAAAGCCGTTTTTGTACTCTCAAGATTTAAGTAACTGTACAACTCCACCGCTGCATGACAGCCAAGGGACGGAGTTTTTGTACTCTCAAGATTTAAGTAACTGTACAACATTCCATGCTATTCGCACCAGACTGCACGCGTTTTTGTACTCTCAAGATTTAAGTAACTGTACAACATATGTTTTACGAAAGCATCCCTGAACTCAGTTTTTGTACTCTCAAGATTTAAGTAACTGTACAACCTATTGTGATGGATAACTTTATTATACGATGTTTTTGTACTCTCAAGATTTAAGTAACTGTACAACCTAACTGCTTTGGCACTAAACAACGAAGCAGTTTTTGTACTCTCAAGATTTAAGTAACTGTACAACACATCCATACCCTATATGAGTCTATACTACGTTTTTGTACTCTCAAGATTTAAGTAACTGTACAACGAAGCCTCCTCAATTTCTCCCAAGCAAGAAATAAAAACTGGATTGGCAAGACGTGTTGAAGAGATTACAAAACAACACCAAAAAGAGGCTTTAGTAGCTTCAATTCCTGAACTTCAAGAGAAATTATCAAGGGAAAGTGATTTGATTGGCTCATCTCTAACAGATGAGGGAATGCTTTATACACATCAAGAATCATTTGGAAAAGATTATCAATTAGAATTAGCTGTTCATAGTTCAACTGCTGTTGAATCTTTAACAGAACAGCCAGCTCCTTGGAGTTTAGCTGTTTTAAAAGATAATCAAATACTTGGCTATCTAGCTTATGGTAGCGACTGGGGAAATGACTTCCAAATTGAGAATAATTTAGAAGGCTTAGTTGAACAGATTCTTTCAGAAGAAGTTTCTAAAGGTCTCTATTCACAAGAAGAAATAGATACTTTCCTGAAAGAAATTCAGGTTGGTGAGGATTGCCAAAATAATCAGGTTGAAGAGTTTTCTTCAGATGCTCCATTTGATTATGAGAAAGCTTCTGCTTATGAACTAAGTGAAATAGCTTTTCAAAAGATTCGTGAGTTTACTCAATCACCAGAAGAGTTAGCTCATTATATGGATTTTATGAGTAAATTTCCAACTCTATCTCCTAGAAATGCTGCTTTAGTTCAAGCACAATGGCCGGGAGCAAATGCTGTAGCAACCTTTAATCAATGGAAAGCGTTAGGAGAAACATTAGGAATCAGTTCTGATGATGTTGTTCAAACAACTGATACTTTTACTAATAAGAAAACAGGTAATAGTCAAGAGGTAACTAAACAAACCTTGTCTGTCAAAGCTGGAGAACATGCACAAATCACTCTTTTTCGTCCAGTAATGGAAGAGATGATTCCGGTTTTTGATGAGAATGGGAAACAGGTAATCAATGGTAAAGGGCATCCAAAATTTAAGAAGAAAAAAGAAGCTTCTTTAGAAGAAAAACAATTGATTGCTGAAGGAAAACTGAAGGTTGTTCAATTTCAGGTACGAGATTTGGAGACGGGACAAGGGAAATTCACCTTGTATAAAGTATTTGAACTAAGCCAAACGAATCTAAAACCAGAAGCTTATCCTAAAGCGATGCCGAATCGTCATTACAACTTTGAAACAGACAAAGTTAAAACAAAAGAAGTTCTACTAGGACTTCAAGACTATGCTCAAAAGCTTGGAGTTGCTATTTCAACAGATGAGCATCATGTTTTAGGAAATGCTAAAGGTGCTTTTTATCCAAATGACCAGAAAATCTTATTAAATCCTGATAATTCAATCGGAGAGAAAATTGGTACAACGATTCATGAGTTAGCTCATGCTACGCTGCACAATTTTCATGAAGGAAAAAAAGAGGTCTCTCTTTCATCTGGAAGAAAAGAGTTGGAAGCAGAAATGACCAGTTACTTGGTTTCTAAGCATTTTGGGCTAGATACCAGTGAAAAAGCCATTCGGTATATGTCGCATTGGACGAATCAATTGAAGGATTTGAATGATAAAGAGTTAAATCAATCCATGACTCGTATTCATAAGACTGTTTCATGCGTTATAAAAAGTGTTGAGAAACACACAAAACCTTATCAGATGAATAGAAATAGAGGACAGAATTTTGGCTCTCGATTTCCAAACAAAAGCTTAAAAATGTAAAAAATAGGTACTCCTTTTTTGGAGTATCTTTTTTATTTTTCTGATTTGTCCCATTAAAAACAAAAAAATCATTATCCTTTAAACTAATGTTAAAAAATGAAAGGAGCCAAAATGGATATAGAGGATAAACTTCAAAGAAAAAATATTAAGCTAGCTAAAGAAGAGGAAGATAAGAAAGAGGAAGAATCGGCTAAATTCATGAAGTATTTTGACCTATGCTGTCTTCTCCTTCTTATCATTGCAGCATTGTGGCAATGGCTTGCGAGTTTTATATGGTGAGTTAAACCATAAACACTACTATAATGATGGAATATTCGCTTAATATGGCTGTAAATTTAGCCTTTCATTCAATCCAAAGGAGAAACAATGATTACCGTTTTATTAGCAGAAAAAGATGATCAGGCGACAGCCTATGCAGCTGCATTAGGAGAAGGTCGCAAAAAAGGAATGACATGGATTGTTCAACAGAGTCCTTACCTTGAAGGAGAAATTCATATCGTTGCAGCAGAAGGACACTTATTTGAATATGAACCTCCAAATAACAACTGGGATTTAGAAAAACTCCCTTTACTAGATGTATCTTTTAAACAGCACTTAAAAGATGACAAGAAAAGCAAGAATCGTTTTAATGTTATCTATCAAGAAGTTAAAAAATCAGATCGTGTTCTTATTGGAACAGATTCTGATCGTGAAGGAGAGCGGATTGCTTATTCTATTCTATCTCATATTCCAGGAGGAAAAGAAAAAATTTGGAAACGATTGTGGGTTCACTCCATGACCACAAAAGGTTTACAACGCTCTTTTCAAAATTTAAGAGATCCAACAGAGACTTATAACTATTATTTAGAAGCAGAAGCCCGTGCGCAAAGTGATTGGTTAGTAGGGATGAACTTATCCCCTTTCGTAACCTTGTCCCTTCAACATTCAGGAAAAGTCTTACGGAAGAAAGAAAATATTTTTTCAGTTGGTCGTGTTCAAACACCTACAGTTCGGATTTTATGTGAAAACGATATTAGCATAAGAAATTTCGTTCCACAAACTTATTGGAAATTACAGCTAGAAGATAAGCAAACAGGTATCGTCTTTTCAAACTCTGAACCTTACTATGATAGCGAAGAAGTATTTAAAATAGCTAGAAACTTGTCAGAGATTTCTACAGTTTCTTCTATTGAATCAGAAGAACATGTAAAGGCAGCCCCTCCTCTATTTTGCTTGTCTGACTTGCAAGAGTATGCTGCTAGACGTTGGAAGTTTGATGTTTCTATGACAGAGCAGTTAGTAGAGAGGCTTTATCTTAAAAAATATTTGTCTTATCCTCGAACAGATAGTCGCTATATTACACAAGAAGAATTTGACTATTTGTCAAGTAATATAGTTGCTTATCAACAGGTATTACAGTGTTCTTTTGAGGTGGCACACCCTGAAGCAAGAAAAAACTATGTAAATCCTGAAAAAATTGGAGAAAACAGTCACTATGCGCTGATTCCAACTGAAAAAATTCCTGATCTGCTTTCTTTAACACCTCAAGAACGCTTGATTTATGAGGCAGTCACAAGAAGAACTATTTTAATGTTTGCGGAAGATTGTCGCTATGAAACAACAACTGTTCAATTGAAAAATCAAGGTTTAGAATTTGTGACACGTGGAAGAAAGATGGTTCGTTTCGGTTGGATTGAGTGGGCAAATCAAACTATTCGAAAAGATGTCTTCTTGCCTCATTATCAAGCGGCTCAAAAAGTTTCTAGTATGATTTCTGTTTGTGAAGAAGTAACAAAACCACCTAAACGCATTACAGAAAGTCAGTTGATTGGCTCTATTTTTTCAAAATATGGTCTTGGAACTCCAGCCACAAAAGCGGCTATTATTCAGACAATTCAAGATAGGGGATATGTCACAAAAGATAAGAAAACAGGTCAATTTACACCAACCAATAAAGCTTATCTCCTGATTAACTTTTTATATGATAATGAATTTTCTAATCCAGAAACAACAGGAGGATGGGAAAATTTCTTATCTCAAATTGGTGAAGGAAACATCAACCCACGAGAATTTGTGGATGCGATTAAAGAAAAATTGAAGAACCAGATTGTGGCTACTGAGGAAAGAGGTGAGAGCAGTTGAATCAAGCATCAAAGACTCCTTTTTTAGACGAATTTACAGAGAATTTATCTCAAAAAATTAGTCAAAAGCCAAAGGATTATCAAGTGTATGGAAGGGAGGAAGAAATTCAAGCTGTCATTATCTCTCTTTGCAGACGAACGAAGAATAATCCTATTTTGATTGGTGAACCTGGTGTTGGGAAAACAGCAATTTTAGAAGGATTAGCTTTGGAAATCTTACAAGATCGTGTTCCCGAAACATTAAAAGGCTTAACTGTCCGTTCCCTTGAATTGTCTAGTTTAATGAATGAGAGCGAAGGAAGTTTTATCACAAAACTGAAAAATATCATTGATGAATTAAAGAAAACTCCTGGTCAAAATCTACTCTTTATTGATGAATTTCATACAGTGGTCGGTGCTGGGAGTCAGAATGGAGAATCACTAGATGCAGGAAATGTTTTGAAACCTTCTTTGTCTCGTGGAGAGATTCAGTTGATTGGTGCTACTACATTAGATGAATTTCATGAGTATATTGAACAAGATCGTGCTTTGGAACGCAGAACCCAACCAATTCTCATTAAAGAGCCAACAATTGCACAAGCGATTGAAATTGTGGGGCAAGCAAAAGAAATTTATGAAGACTATCATAATGTTTCAATCAGTCATGAAGCTGTTTGTCAAGCCGTGAAACTATCTACCCGTTATATTCCTGATCGCTTTCTTCCTGATAAAGCTTTTGATTTGATTGATGAGGCTGCTACTATCGTTTCTTCAAAAGGACAAGAACTTGTTACAGAACGGGAAATAGCAGAAGTGCTGAAGAAGCAAACTGGTATTCCAGTAACTACTGTTTTAAAGGGAAACAAAGAACGCTTAGATTCTTTAGAAGAAAAGCTTCATCAGCGAGTAAAAGGACAAGATGAAGCTATCAAAGCTGTTGTAGAAGTGATTAAAATTAGTCAAGCTGGAATGCAAGACGAAAACAAGCCGATTGGCTCCCTTCTTTTCTTAGGAACAACTGGAGTTGGAAAAACAGAGTTGTCAAAAGCTCTGGCTGAAGGATTATTTGATGATGAAGAAGCGTTGATTCGATTTGATATGTCAGAATACTCTCAAAAAGGTGATGTCACTAAATTGATTGGAGATAGAAATCGTAGAAGCAAGGGACTTTTAACAGAAGGAGTCAAAAGAAAACCTTATTCCGTTATTTTGCTCGATGAAATAGAAAAAGCTCATCCAGATATCTATGACCTTCTTCTTCAGGTGATTGATGATGGTCGATTAACAGATGCGACCGGAAGATTAGTCAGTTTCAAAAATACTATTGTGATTATGACAACGAATATTGGTCAAGAAAAGCTTTTGACAAAAGCTGCTATGAAAGGCAGTCTTCGTCATTTAACAGAACGGGAACAAATCCAATTTGAAGCTAGCATGGAGATTGAACTTAAAACAGAATTTCGTCCTGAATTTTTAAATCGGATTGAATACAAAGTGATTTTCAATTTACTAGAAAGAGAAGATTTAGAAGAAATCGTGGAGAAAAATATGAAAGAAATCGAGGAGCGGACGAATAAAAAGGGATTATTCTTATCTTATGACCCAGCTGTTCTGGATTATTTAGTAGATATCGGAACAGATTCTAAAAATGGTGCTCGTCCACTTGAACGATTATTGAAAAGAAAAATTCAAGCTCCTATTTCAGATATTATTTTAAAACTTCCGAATATAAAAGCCCATCAGTACGTTGTTCATATTCGAGTAGAAGGAGAAAAAGAAGAAAGTAATCCCCGAAAAGACCCTCGCCAATTGCAATTTAATGTTTTAAATCAGTCAAACTATTTATTCAACTGAAAAAATTTTTCTGATTTGTCCCATTAAAAACAAAAAAATTATTATCCCTTAAAATAAGGAAATCAAATGAGAATAAAGGAGGAAAATCATGAAATCATATTTGACAACACAACTAACTAATGTGAGAAATAAAAGTAAAATCTATTTCTCCTCCCTTGCTCTTTTCTTAACAAGTGTATCTGCTCATATTGTGTATGCAGCAGATCCGTTTGAAAAAAGTAAAAACCTTGCACAACAAGGAATCACTAAAATACAAGGTATTAGCATTTTTCTATTTGGACTGGGACTTGTTGTTACTGGTCTTGTCTATAGCTTAGGAGGACGAGAAATAAAAGCAGCTATTAAAAAGCACTGGTTAGCCATTGCTATAGGTATCATCGTTGTATCTACTGGTCCAAGTATTGTAGAGTGGTTTTATAACTTTGTTAAAAGTTAGAAAGTAGGTAGTTATGGCATTTAAACTTCTAAATAAAGCAAGGAAATGTCCCATACAAGATGAATTATTTGTGCAAGTTACCTGGACTCCTAACAACTCTCCAGCAGAAGATGAAAAGCTAAATTCTTTAATAGAGGAGCTAGATGAGAATATTCTAGCTGAAGGTCAATTTCATTTTGATGAAACCCTTCCTTACCTCACCTTTTTACAAGCAGAAGTTCTTTTTCAAGAAATGAAGCGAGAATATGAATCATTTCTGATTGAAAAAGTCTCTGTTTGTCGGAGAGAAGGTAGAGGAATTACAACGAAAGGAGAAGTGTTTGTACAACCTTTTGATAGATGCCAGTTATCAAAATTTGTTGCAGCCTTTAATCGAATCTATTTTGACAACACCTGACTTCTCTACATATAGCTATGATGAAAAAAGAGATTATTTTATCAATCAAGTTTTTCCTAGCTATCGAGCTAGTTTAGATATTAGTGAGATTTCTCTTCCGCTCTTTCCAAGCGAAGAAGAAGTTCGTAGCAAAGGAAACATTCGTAGCCCTGCAGTTTCTATTCAAAGAGGTGAGTTTCAGCAACAAAAGCAATCCTCTCATCCTATGAAAAAACTTTATCTTGCTTTGGGAATAACCAGCCTATTACTTTGTTTATCTTTAGGGATTAACATTTGGATATTAACTAATCAAAGTCAAACGACTCGACAAGTTCAGTTTTTGCATCAAGAGTTAGAAAAAACGACTCAATTACAAAAACAAGAACATCGGTTGGATGTTTTTAGTCGTTACTTTTTACCAAGTTACTATTCTAATAATAAACAGTTATTAACTGATTTTTTGGATAAAGGGAATGCAAAATATACAGTTCCAAAAGAAGGAACCTTGCAATCTGTTATTCTTGAAAAAATTAGCTATGAAGCTGGTGAATATACGGCAACCTATGTTCTTGCCTTAAAGCAAAATGATGGAATCAAAAGCGTTCGATTAACACTCGTTGCCAAAGAAAAGAAATCCAGCTCCTATGGCTTTGTCATCACTAAAGAGCCAATAGAAACAGCTTATATAAAATAAAAGAAAAGAAAAGGAAAATCTAAATGAAGAAAAATAAACTATTAACAATGCTAAGTATTTCAATGATTGTATTGGCAAATGCCGGAATGGTATTGGCAGATGCACCAGCCGTTCCAGTAGATCCAAGTGCTTCTACTGAAGTAACTCCGAAGCCAGAAACACCAGCTGAACCAAGTCTTCCGGTTCCAGAAACTCCAAGTGAACCTTCAACAGAACCAGAAAAGCCAGCTGAACCGACTCCGGAAAATCCTGGTACAAAACCAAGTGATCCGGTTGTTCCTTCAGATCCGACAAATCCTTCTACGGAACCTTCAACAGAACCAGAAAAGCCTGTCGAACCAGCTCCAAACCCAAGCACACCTTCTTCAGAAGATAAGAAGGATGAAGAAAAACCAAAACCTGAAGAAAAACCCAAAACAACGGATGAAGCAAATCAAGCTGGTAAAAGCCAAATTGGAACAACCTCAACTGCTACAGGTCAAGTGGTACAAGATGTAGCACCAAACAAACCAGTCACGACAAATTCAGGAGTTACAATTGTCGGAGTCCAAGATAGTAATCCGATTATTGCAAATGCAGACGGTACAACTTCTGTTGTTTCAGCTGCTTCCATTGGCGCAACAGTTAATCCGGATCAAACGGTTTCTGTGACCACTGCTTCAGGCGAAGTGAAGACATTACCCAAAACAGGTGAGAAAGCACTGATTAGTTCTCTGCTATCATTGATTGGTTTATCTTTGCTTGCAGTAGGAACAAAATTAAAAAAATTATTTTAATAAAATTTAAGGAGAAATAAAAATGAAATCAAATGAAACAAAAACGTATGGATCAATTCGCAAAATCAAGGCTTACGGGGCTTGTGGGGTTATATTAGGGCTTGCTGCTTTGGCTGTTGCGACAACTAATGGTGTACAGGCAGATGAAGTCGCTAAAACAGAGCCTACAACGGTTGCACCTGCAAATACAGCTACTAATTTGCCAGATAGTCAACCAGCTAAAACAGCTGAACAACAAAATCAGTTGAATCAAGCTGGTCAAGCACAAGGTACTGTACCAGCGCAAGTTGACAATAGTCAAGTGAATCAAGCAGCACAAGCAGCTCAAAAAGAAGGTGTAAAGGTTGTTCAAGATGCTCCTGTTGATAAAGGGACTACAAATAGCCTAGCTGAAACTCAAAAGGCTCAAGCGGAAATTGCGCAAGACCAAGCAAAACAAAAAGCTGAAGTTGAAAAAACAACTGCAGATTATGCAAAAGCAAAAGAAGACCATGCAAAAGCAGTAGAAGAAACTAAAAAAGAAAATGCTAAAATCAATGCTGATAATGCAGCATTGAAAGAAGCGCATGATAAAGCTGAAAAAGCAGGTCAAGATGTCAATCAAGCTGTTTCAACTGCGAAAGAAAAGGTAAAAGCTGAGTTTAAAGATGCTCAAGTATCTGAAAGTTCTAAGACAGTTAAAGTTGAAGCAACTAAAGAGTCTTATGACGCTTATACTAAAGAAGTTACCAAGGTAAAAGAAGACAACCAAAAGGCAACTGATACTTATGTTGTAGAAAAACGCAAAGAAAACAAGGATATTGCAGCTGCGAAGGCTTATAATGAAGCGGTGCGCAAACGTAATGCAGAAGGCAAAGCAAAAGTAGATGCAGAAAATGCAGAAATTGCTAAACGAAACAAGGCTCAATTAGATCATAAGAAATCAGTTGAAGCAGAAAATGCAGAAATTACTAAACGTAACGAAGCTGGTAAGGCTAAAGTCGATGCAGAAAATAAAGTAATTGACGCTTATAATAAGACAGTCACTGAACACAATAAAGCAGAAGATGCTCGTGTTGCAAAAGAAAAAGCAGAAGCTGAGAAAAACAAAACAAAAGATGGTTGGTTGCCTGAAGTCATCCAGCATCGTCTCTTGTTTAACCAGGAGACTGTCAAAAATGCTGAAATTCTAGATTCCGAAGGAATTGAATATTTCAATAAGGACAAATTTCTGAAATTGGTGAATGACAAGCATGGAGACAATCATGCTGTATTGAGAACGGATTTATCTCACTTGTCTGCTTCAAAGCAAGAAGGAACGGATGCGAATCGTGGCGTATTTGGTCGAATGAAAGTTGGGCAAACTGCGAAAATCACTTATGGAAATTTGAATGTGAAAGCAGGAGATAAAATTGTGACAAAAGCTGTATTTGAATATACAGTGGTTTCTACACCAAATAGTCAAGGCTATATCAATGCCATATTCTGGAAGAGTCCTGTACGAACTATTGATTATGGTGCAGTAAATGATAATGGACAAGATTCAAATATTCGTCTGCGTGTTCGTCTATATGATAAAG
>ERZ772906.2255-NODE-2255-length-10089-cov-6.136336_pt1 | contig 10089 bp, 9 predicted proteins | sample MGYA00511338_ERZ772906 | MGnify/ENA primary metagenome ERZ772906 (study PRJEB29015, sample SAMEA2738076) | human oral metagenome | biome: human oral; feature: human-associated habitat; material: saliva | place: China | collected 2212 ... | reverse complement strand
ACTCAAGAGGCTGAAGAGGACGGTTTGCTAAATCGTTAGGTCGGGTAACTGGCGCGGGGGTTCGAATCCCCCATTCTCCGTAAATAAGGGAGTTTAGCATTTGCTATCTCCTTTTCTTGTTTTATAATGTTTTTATTTTATAGAATTGTTTTTTATTGTTTATTTGAACTCGGTTTGTTGACTTGTTATAGTCTGTTTTGGATTTATATAAGTGTAGGGATTTATTGGTTGCGGAGATTGGAATGAATAAATTAAAGATGTCTAAATTTTTGATTTCTATTTTGCTAATGGGAATTGTTATGATAAGCTTGATGCTCTCCCCTCTTTCACCATTGATTGTTTCTGTTACTGGTGATTTTTTGTCCAGTGTTGATCGGGTTGTAGCCATTCCTTTTAATTATTTTGCTAAGGAAAAGAAAAAGGTTGTTCATCTAATAGAGACCTATCAAGAAAATGAGACACTAAAAGGAACAATTTACAATCTTGAAGAGAAGGCGAATATTTCTGATGCCTTAAAATTGGAGAATGAGAAGTTGCGTTCTCTCTTAGAGTTACGAAATAATGATCAAAGTGCTGTCAAGATTGCTGCAGAAGTTATTTCTCGCTCTCCATCTACTTGGAAGAATGAATTAACTCTTGATAAGGGACAGTCAAGCGATGTGTCAACCTCTATGCTGGCTATTTCTAACGGTGGTTTGATCGGAGCGGTTACTAGCGTTTCTGATTCTTCCAGTGTCGTTAGTCTACTTACAAATGAAAAGAATGATAGTTCTATTGCAATTAAAATTAAGACACAAACTGGTTTTGCCTATGGCATCATTGTTGGTTTTGACACTGAAAAGTCAGCTTTTATCGTCAGCCAGCTAAATACGGTGGATGGAATTGAAGAAGGGGCAACTGTAACGACAAGTGGTCTCGGCTCTTATAATGCTGAGAATGTTTTGGTTGGTCAGGTTTTATCAATATCAGTTGGTAAGGACCAATTAAACAAGGAAGTTTTGGTGAAGCCTGCTGCGGATTTGTCTGATATTCAAGCGGTTCTGTTGGTGAGAAATTAGTATGAAAATTCTAAGAGGGACTTTTTTTACAACTTTGTTTTTATTTCTGATCTTCTTCATTGATGGTCAATTATCAAGAAGTCTTGTAGATCTATTTGCTGAGAAGTGGCATCCGACAAGTCATATTTTATTGTTCTTTACGGTTTTCTTATTTTTAAACTTTTCAAAGGAATATATTTTTTTCCTCTTCTTTACTCTAGGTCTTTTTTACGATGTTTATTATCTACATGTGATTGGACTTTTCACCTTCATCTTGCCTCTACTGACAGTTGCTATCTATCATTTTCTTTCTGTATTTTTGCTAAATCGTTGGGCACGCGTTTTAGCAATCATTACGATTGTCTTCTTTTTTGAAATGATTAACTTTGCTTCTGCATCCTTATTTCACTTAGCAAGCTTTACATTCCCTGATTTTATTATCTATGCTTTGGTGCCAACTTTAGTATTTAATGCCTTTCTTTTCCTATTGTTACAGCCTTTGTTTGAAAAAGTCTATTTATGATGATTTAGAAATAGAAATGTAACGAATGCGTAATATATAGCCAGAATTTTTTTGATATACTATATAATGTCTTAGTAAGAAGGAGTGTTAATATTTTTATGAAGAAAAAGCTACTTACATCAGTTTTATTGAGTGCGGTGATCCTTTCTCAAGGTGCTGCGCTAGTTAATGTTAAAGCTGATAGTACAGATGATAAAATTGCAGCTCAAAATAGTAAAATTGATAGTTTAACCAATCAACAAAAAGCGGCACAAGCACAAGTTGATGAAATTCAAAAACAAGTTTCAGCTATTCAAAAGCAACAAGAAGTGCTTCAAGCAGAAAATGAAAAATTGAATGCTGAATCTGCGAAGCTTACTGCTGAAATTGAAGAGTTATCAAAGAATATCGTTGCTCGTAATGAGTCTCTTGCAAACCAAGCGCGTAGTGCTCAAACCAGTGGTACAGCAACAAGCTATATCAACACAATCATCAACTCTGCTTCAATCACTGAAGCTATCTCTCGTGTAGCAGCGATGAGCGAAATTGTTTCAGCTAACAACAAAATGCTGGAACAACAAAAAGAAGATAAAGAAAAAATTGCTGAAAAACAAGTTGCTAACAATGAAGCTATCAATACAGTCATTGCAAACCAACAAAAACTTGCAGACGACGCTCAAACGTTGACAACTAAGCAGGCTGAACTCAAGGTTGCTCAACTGAACCTTGCAGCTGAAAAAGCAACTGCTGAAAATGAGAAAAATAGTCTCTTAGAGCAAAAAGCAGCAGCCGAAAAAGCGGCAGCTGAGGCAGCAGCGGCAGAAGCAGCATATAAGAACCAGCAACAAGCGCAACAACAAGCGATCCTTGCCTCAGGAAATACAAGCTTCGCAGCTCAAGTTCAAGCTGTAAATAATACAGACGGAACTCCTGCAGCAGAAGCAGCAGTTGCTACATCAGGAGCAGCTCAACCATCAGCAGTTGTTGCAACTCCATCATATAGCCTTTCAGCATCAACTTATCCTGTAGGTCAATGTACTTGGGGTGCTAAGACTTTGGCACCATGGGCTGGTGATTACTGGGGTAATGGTGGCCAATGGGCAGCTAGTGCAGCAGCAGCAGGCTTCCGTACAGGATCACAACCACAAGTTGGAGCGATCGCATGTTGGAACGACGGTGGCTACGGACACGTTGCAGTTGTAACAGCAGTTCAATCTGCTAACAATATTCAAGTATCAGAAGCAAACTATGCTGGTAACCAATCACTCGGTAATCACCGTGGATGGTTTGACCCAACAAATGCACAAGGATACGTAACATACATCTATCCAAACTAATGAAATATGAAGGAGAACGACTTTTCGTTCTCCCTTTTATTTTTTATTGAAAAATTGCTGGAAAAGCGTTACAATGGTAGATAGGACAAATGCAATTGGTTACAATAAAAGACGATTTAGAATCTGGAGGGAATCATGTCTTTTTCTGATTTAAAGCTCTTTGCTCTTTCTTCTAATCAAGAATTAGCGCAGCGTGTTGCAAAGGAGATTGGGATGCCGCTTGGGAAGTCAACGGTTCGCCAATTTTCTGACGGGGAAATTCAAGTAAACATCGAAGAATCGATCCGTGGTAAGCACGTTTTTATCTTGCAGTCGACTAGCTCACCTGTCAATGACAATCTAATGGAAATTTTGATCATGGTGGATGCCTTGAAGCGGGCTAGTGCGGAGTCTATCAACGTAGTGATGCCTTACTATGGCTATGCTAGACAGGACCGAAAAGCTCGTGCTCGTGAGCCAATTACATCTAAATTAGTGGCTAATCTAATGGAGATTGCTGGGGTAGATCGCCTATTGACCATTGATTTGCATGCTGCTCAGATCCAAGGTTTCTTTGACATTCCTGTCGACCATTTGATGGGGGCGCCTTTGATTGCTGATTATTTTGAGCGTCGGGGCATGGTTGGTAGCGACTATGTGGTTGTCAGCCCAGACCACGGGGGTGTCAGCCGCGCTCGTAAGTTGGCTGAATTTCTCAAGACTTCGATTGCAATTATAGACAAACGTCGCAGCGTTGACAAGATGAATACCAGTGAAGTCATGAATATCATTGGTAAGGTAGAAGGTAAGACCTGTATTCTGATAGATGATATGATTGATACGGCGGGGACTATTTGTCATGCGGCAGATGCTTTGGCAGAGTCCGGTGCTGTGGAAGTCTATGCGAGCTGTACTCACCCAGTCTTGTCAGGGCCAGCTATGGAAAATATCCAGAAATCCGCTATTAAAAAACTAGTAGTTTTAGATACCATCTATCTTTCAGAGGACAGATTAATCGATAAGATTGAGCAGATTTCTATCGCTCATCTCTTGGCAGAAGCCATCGTTCGAATCCATGAAAAACGTCCGCTTTCGCCCCTTTTTGAAAGACATAATATATAAGGATTGTGGAGTATTAGAGATTTAGCAACTTGCTAAATCTCTTTCTTATTCCTATTTGTAATAAAATTTTGCTGTAGTACTGCATTTATAGTATAATAGTTCTATTAGATTATCGGAGGCGGCTATGGATTTAACTAAGAAGTTTAATAAGAATTTAGATAAAATTGAAGTGTCTCTGATTCGTCAGTTTGACCAGTCTATTTCTACGATTCCAGGTGTTTTGCGGCTGACCTTGGGGGAGCCAGACTTTCCGACACCGGATCATATCAAGGAGGCAGCCAAGGCAGCCATTGATGCCAACCAGAGCCACTATACAGGAATGAGTGGGCTTTTGGAGCTGCGGCAGGCTGCGGCTGACTTTGTCAAGGAGAAGTACCATCTGAACTATCGTCCAGAAGATGAAGTCTTAGTCACTATTGGGGCAACTGAGGCCCTGTCTGCGACTCTGACGGCTATTCTGGAGGAGGGCGAAAAGGTCTTGCTACCAGCGCCGGCTTATCCAGGCTATGAGCCGATTGTGAATTTGGTTGGGGCGGAGATTGTCGAGATTGATACGACAGAAAACGACTTCGTTTTGACTCCTGAAATGCTTGAGCAGGCTATCTTGGCGCAAGGTGACAAGCTCAAGGCAGTTATTCTCAACTATCCGGCCAATCCGACTGGTGTGACTTATTCGCGAGAGCAGATCGAGGCTTTGGCAGCAGTATTGAGCAAGTATGAAGTTTTTGTCGTTTGTGATGAGGTTTATTCTGAATTGACTTATACGGAGCAGGGGCACGTTTCACTGGCGGAATATTTACCCGAACAGACCATTGTCATCAATGGTTTGTCCAAGTCTCATGCTATGACGGGCTGGCGACTAGGCTTTATCTTTGCTCCTGCTGCTTTTACGGCTCAATTGATCAAGAGCCATCAGTATCTGGTGACAGCAGCCAACACTATGGCTCAGTATGCAGCTATTGAGGCTTTGACGGTTGGAAAGGATGATGCTCAACCGATGAAGGAGGAATATGTTCAGCGGCGGGATTACATTATCGAACAGATGACGGAGCTGGGTTATCAGATTATCAAGCCAGACGGTGCTTTCTATATTTTTGCCAAGATTCCAGCAGGCTACAATCAAGATTCTTTTGTCTTTTTGCAGGATTTTGCTGAGAAGAAGGCTGTGGCTTTTATCCCAGGGGCGGCCTTCGGCCAGTACGGAGAAGGCTATATCCGCCTGTCTTATGCAGCTAGTATGGAAACCATCAAGGAAGCTCTGAAACGGCTCAAGGAGTACATGGAAGACCATGCTTAGACCGTTAACGAGCAAGAGTTTGATTCTCTATAATCGGAATTTCCGGGAAGATGATAAGCTGGTCAAGATCTTTACGGAACAGGCTGGCAAGCGAATGTTTTTCGTGAAACATGCTGGAAAATCCAAGCTGGCGCCTGTCATTCAGCCTCTGACTGCAGCAGAACTCTTGATGAAAATCAATGACGACGGACTCAGCTATATTGAAGATTACCAAGCTGTGGAAAGTTACGGTCAAATCAAGGGCGATCTCTTTGTCATGGCTTATGCCAGCTATGTGGCGGCTCTAGCAGATGCTAGTATTCAGGACAATCAGCCAGATCCAGCCCTCTTTGCCTTCCTGCAAAAGACACTGGATTTGATGAATCAAGGGCTGGATTATGAGGTTTTGACAAATATTTTTGAAATTCAGATTTTATCTCGCTTTGGCGTTTCTCTGAATTTCCATGACTGTGTTTTTTGCCATCGGACAGGTCTACCTTTTGATTTTTCCTTTCAATATGGCGGGGTGCTCTGCCCAGAGCATTATCACAAGGATGCTCATCGCAGTCATCTTAATCCCAATATTCCTTTTTTGCTCAATCAGTTTCAGGCGGTTCAGTTTAGTGAGCTGGAGACGATTTCGCTCAAGCCGGAAATCAAGCGACAGATCAGGGATTTTATAGACCAACTTTATGATGAATACGTGGGTATTCATCTCAAATCAAAGAAATTTATCGACTCTCTGGGCGACTGGGGCAGTATTTTACAAGACAAACATGAGGAAGAACAGCATGAAAAAAATAGCTATTGATGCCATGGGCGGAGACAATGCCCCTCAGGCTTTGGTCGAAGGTGCTAATCAGGCTCTGAGAGACTTCTCGGATATTGAGCTTGTTCTCTATGGGGATGAGGCCAAGATTAAACCTCTATTGACAGCGACAGAGCGTGTCAGCATCGTTCATACGGATGAAAAGATTGACTCGGATGATGAGCCGACCAAGGCTATTCGCAAGAAGAAGCAGGCTAGCATGGTTTTGGCAGCCAAGGCAGTCAAGGATGGAGAAGCAGATGCAGTCCTGTCTGCTGGTAATACAGGAGCGCTTTTGGCGGCGGGCTTCTTTATCGTCGGACGGATCAAAAATATTGACCGACCGGGTCTTTTATCCACTTTACCGACTGTGGATGATCGAGGTTTTGATATGCTGGATCTGGGGGCAAATGCTGAAAATACCTCTCACCATCTGCATCAATATGCTATCCTAGGTTCTTTTTATGCGGAAAATGTTCGTGGCATTAAGCAGCCACGTGTTGGCTTGCTCAATAATGGCACTGAAGCCAGCAAGGGAGACCCTCTGCGTAAGGAAACCTATGCATTGCTAGCAGCGGATGACAAGCTGAACTTCATCGGCAATGTGGAGGCGCGTGATCTTATGGATGGAGTGGCAGATGTTGTCGTAGCAGATGGCTTTACGGGTAATGCAGTGCTCAAGTCTATCGAAGGAACGGCCATTAGCATCCTAGGCCAGCTCAAAAAGGCTGTTCTAGGCGGTGGCCTTAAGGCTAAGCTAGGATCTTTGTTGCTCAAAGACAGCCTACAGGAAATGCGCAAGAGTCTGGACTATTCCAGTGCCGGTGGGGCCGTTCTCTTTGGTCTCAAGGCGCCAGTGGTTAAGACACACGGTTCAAGCGATGCCAAGGCTGTTTATAGCACCATTCGTCAGATCCGAACCATGCTGGAGACAGATGTTGTCGGAAAATCTGTGGTGGAATTTTCAAAAGAGGTGGAGACAGAATGAATCAAGAACAAATTTTTCAAAAAGTAACAGAAATTATCCAAGAACGTCAAGGAAAGGACTTTGTTGTACAGCCAACTTTGGGCTTAAAAGATGATTTAGGCGCTGATTCTGTTGACTTAATGGAATTCATCCTGACTTTAGAGGATGAGTTTGCGATTGAAATTTCAGATGAGGATGTTGATCGCTTTGAAAATGTCGCAGATATTGTCGCCTATTTGGAAAAGAAACTAGCGAAGTAAGAAATCGACTTCGATTTGAACAGATGAAAAACCTTGGTTGATAAAACCAAGGTTTTTTTAGTAGATTTATTTTGGATAGATATAGCTAACAGCTCCTTGACCAGCGGCGTAAGGATTGAACCAGCCACGGAAGTTGCCAATGTACTGTTTGCCTGCATAGTTGGATTCTTTGATTTGGATGCGGGTGTTGGATTCGACATGTGTGACAACACCGACATGCCCATAACCACCATCGGTCCAGCAGATGATGGCTCCGACTTGTGGTGTGCTTCCTGTTCGGAAACCAGCTGCGCGTGCGCTAGCTGCCCATTGACCACCGTTGCCCCAGTAAGGACCAGCCCAAGGAGCCAGTACTTTTGCTCCCCAAGTACATTGACCATGAGGATAAGAGGATGCTCCTGCATAATCAGGTGTGTAGAGGGTTGGCTCAGGCGTGGTTGGTTTATCAACCTGATAGCTGGTGCCTGTAAGTCCAGTCATCTGACCATTGAGATTGCGGTAAACATGGGTATGGAAGAGTCCATTTCCAGCGTGCTGTTGCGTATTGATGGTAAATTTATACAAGCCATTGCCCACTTTGTTAGCAGTGTACCATTTGATGTCATCTTGGCCGTTGACCTCTGACCAAGTTGGTAGAGAAATGGTTCCTGGTCCGAAAGCATCGGAAACGGTTACTTCGTAATTGTAGGTAGAAATTTTATTGACAGAAACCTTGGCTTTGATATTTTCAGCAGAGAGGGTGACGCTGTCTGTCGCATAGCTATGCTCGCTACCATCTTTGTACTTAACGTAGATATGATTGGTGTAGCTTCCAGATAAGGCTTGGTGGTTGCGGATATTGAATTGTGCAGTAAAAGTCCCATCTCCATTGTTACTTGCCTCATACCACTTGATATTGCTTTGATTCTGGGTACTCCAAATAGGGACGCGGACGGATTGAATTGGCTTAGATGCCGCAGTTTCGGTGACTTTTACAGTGTAGGTTCCCTCTTCCTGATTGATATTTTCAACAGAGAAAAGCGGTTTTTGGTCTTTTTGAGAAGGCATCTTGCCAGCATCCAGTGTAACACTTGTTCCTGCTAATCCTGTTAACTCAGGCTTGACATAGCTTTCTCCATAGAGATGGATATGGTAGGTTCCTGTATCGTAATTGTGTTTCTTCAGCTCGACTCTGACGCTATAACTGCCATCAGGATTTTTCCTTGCTTGATACCATTGTAAATCATCTTGCCCCTTATTTTCAGACCAAGTTGGGACATTGACCTTATACATGGATTCAGGAAGATTTTTGATAAGGATTTCCATAATGCCAGGTTCAGGGAAACTTGTCTGAATGGTCGGATTAGGCTTTTCTAGATGGAAAGTGGTGCCTGATTGGTAAATCATTTTGCCATTTTTATTTTCATAAGTATCTACGAAATATTTTCCATAACCTTTGTGATTAGAAAGTGTAAATTCGGTGATATCTTGTCCGGCATTATACCATTTTAAGTCATCTTGTCCGTTTTCATCAGACCAGACCGCATGTAAAATGCGAGAGTTTATCTGGTCTTTGTTACGCTTAAAGTGAATTTGACTAGTTTGTCCGACAATATTAGTAGAGACCTTAACCGCAGGCTTATTAACAGTGAAAGTCGTACCATTCAAGCCAATCATTTTCCCGTTGATATTAATGTAAGTATGAACATGGAAGGTGCCATAGCCAGCGTGCTGCCGAAGGTCAATGGCTGTGCTGGATGTCTGAGGAGTGGTGTACCATTTCAAATCATCCTGTCCGTTTTCGTCGGACCAGACTGCGTGGGAAATGGTATAGGGAACCTGAGCCTTGGAGCGGGCGTAATGAATCTGCGCCGTATCTCCAGTGACATTGACGGTTACATTGCTGGCACGATCAGTGGGGCCTAGGACTTTATTTCCAGCTTCAGTCGATGCAACAGCTTGAGCTGTGGAATTACTGGCAAATAGCCCAAGGACTGCTCCGGATAATAAAAACAGCTTCTGATATTTTTTCATAAATCTCCTTTGAATAAGTAATTTGGATGATTCCATTTAGATTATTCGGGAAAAAATATAAAAAAAGAAAAATTTTAAAAGATGATGATAGTTGAATTTCTAATTTATTTTAGTTTTATGAAATCTTTGATATTTAAAATAAAAGTAATGAAATAGTCAAAATATCAAAAATAATATAGGTAGACTTTATTTGTCAGAGATGGATATCCCTAACAAAAATAGATTATTCCTCTTCTTTTCCTGCTTATCATGGAATAAAGCGAACGATTGTGATATAATTTAGATAAATAATTCGTAAAAAATATGGTGATTTTTACGTGATGTGTTAGCTTGGTGCGAAAGCACCTGTGATGATGGACGTTGAGGTATCTTAGCTATGAAGCTTTTAGTTGTTGGTTCGGGCGGTCGTGAGCATGCGATTGCCAAGAAGTTGTTGGAGTCTCAGGATGTGGAGCAGGTCTTTGTAGCTCCTGGAAATGACGGGATGACTTTGGATGGGTTGGAATTGGTGAATATCTCTATTTCCGAACATTCCAAACTAATCGAATTTGCCAAGGAGAATGATATTGCTTGGTCTTTTATCGGTCCGGATGATGCCCTGGCAGCTGGGATTGTAGATGATTTTAACCAAGCTGGGCTCAAGGCTTTTGGTCCGACCAAGGCTGCGGCTGAGCTGGAATGGTCCAAGGATTTTGCCAAGGAAATCATGGTTAAATACGACGTTCCGACAGCAGCCTATGGCACATTTTCCGACTTTGAGGAAGCTAAGGCCTATATAGAAAAGCAGG
>ERZ772906.2249-NODE-2249-length-10096-cov-6.070013_pt1 | contig 10096 bp, 6 predicted proteins | sample MGYA00511338_ERZ772906 | MGnify/ENA primary metagenome ERZ772906 (study PRJEB29015, sample SAMEA2738076) | human oral metagenome | biome: human oral; feature: human-associated habitat; material: saliva | place: China | collected 2212 ... | reverse complement strand
GCATGCAAATAGATTGCTTGAAATACCATTTGTATTATCAATTGGAATCATGTTTCTATTGTTTAATATCATGGTATCACTCTTATCAAATCAATATGTATTGACGCGACATGCGGATTTACCATCTGTTATTCAATTTGGTGTTGTTATAATTGCTATCTTTACATTTATCTTTGTCATGTATGCAAATGGTTTTTTAATCAAGCGTAGAAACAAGGAATTTGCATTATATGGAATTCTTGGTCTAGAAAAGAAACATATTCGTAAAATCCTATTCATTGAGTATTTTGTATTATTTATTTGTTCTCTTTTTATTGGTGTTGTTGGTGGATATATTTTTGGCAAAGTTACTTTCATTGCATTGAATTATCTGTTGAAAGATACAGCAGGTAGCTTAATGGATTATCCATTTAGTATGAAGTCATGTGTATCGACAGTAGTATTAGCTTTCGTATTATTTGTTATTACTCTTATCAGAAATAATATTAAGATATATCTTGCAACTCCTGTACAACTTCTAGGAAATCAACATAAAGGTGAGGGTGAACCAAAAAATAGATATCTATTCTTATTGTTGGGCTTCATTTTACTTGGCGCAGGATATGCAATTGCCTTAACAATTCAAGGAATATTAAGTTCATTGGTCTATTTCTTCTCAGCTGCGTTATTAGTGCTAATAGGAACATATCTTTTATATATATCATTCTCAATTTTTATCCTAAAACTACAAAGAACCAATGAAAGATATTACTATAAGCCAACACATTTTCTAAGTGTTAGTGGACTATTGTATCGTATGAAGGCAAATGCGGTATCACTTGCGAGTGTGTCGATTCTTAGCACTGGTGTATTGATTACATTATCTGCAACAGCAGCGATTTACTCTACAGTTCAAAAAACAGTGGATAATGTTATGCCACGAGAATATTTGTTATCATCGGATGAAATCGTTACTACAGAAAATAAAGATGAAATTGAACATATTTTATATACTGCAGCGAATCAAGGCCTAGAAGTTTCTAATGGCATTGAGGATGATTACGTTTCTTATGGATACATGACATCTGCATCTCGTGTAGGAAATGAATTGAAAGCTTTAAAACCAGAACAAGCACAAAAACCATATTTTATGATTGTTCGTGATCTTGCAAGTTATAACAAACGTACACATCAACAAATCGAGTTAAAAGACAATGAAATATTAATGTGTGCAAATCAAAAAAATCTTCTAGATTTAGATCAAGTGAAGATTGGTGATATTACATATACGATTCATAAAGTTCCAAATTTTATTCCTTCAACATATGCTGTAGAAAGTTATGGAATCATCGCAAAAGATTTCACAGTTATGAAAAAAATTGGGGAAGTTCTACAGATGAAGAATATTGACACAGGCGAATATTACACCCCAGATATTACAGCAGACCTAAATTGGAATCTTAAGTCAAATGTAGTTGATAAAACAAAATATTTTGCAACACAGTCGACATACGCAAAAGAAAACTCTTTCGATTTTGAGACAAAAGAACAAACTGTAAAAAAAGCGTATGAATTAAATGGTGGATTCTTATTTTTGGGTATATTAATTGGTATTATCTTTATTGTTGGTACTGTGTTGATTACATATTATAAACAAATAAATGAAGGATATGAAGATCGCGATAAATTCCAGATTATGAAAAAAGTTGGATTACCAGATCAATTAATTCACCAAACAAGTAATTCACAAGTATTATGGCTATTTTTAGCACCATTAGCAGTAGCTACTTTACATAGCCTAGTAGCTTCTAAGATAGTTTCTCAATTACTTGGTTTATTTGCGGTACATTCCTATATGGAGTATGCACAGATGTTATTTGCAGTAATAGGAATCTTCTCCATTGTTTATTTTGTTATATTCCGTCTTACATCAAGAGCATATTATCGCATTGTTCATTAGTTAGTTATGACAGTACATTTACATAAAATAAGTACAGTTCGTATCAAAGTAGCCGATCGTATGATCGGTTTTTATTTATGGTTACTGGCGTATTTTTTGTATAGCAATATTCATACAATGTGAAATATAGAAAGGAGAACTTTATTTGATATTAATATGGAGAAACATTAAAGATATGTGAGAAGAATTAAATAATCAACAATCTTGTGTGTTTCGGTTTGATTGCATTAATTGCAGTAATTAAAAGTTTCTGAAGTTTCATAGGATTTCTAACTTTCATTAGTAGAATATATACCTAAATTATCGTAATTTATCCTCGCGAGAAAAACAGGGTGTTGTGTGCAGGAGGAGACAATTGTGCACAACAAAATAGATGAAATGGTATTGACTGTTCCCTTAGGGAACAGTACTACAGTTGAAATTGTAGAAAGCCAAGAAAAAGTGTTATCTGTAAATGAAGTATGTAAAATTGCGAATATCAGTCGTAAAACACTGTTTTATTACGATAAGATTGGTTTGCTATTGCCAAAGAGAAGAATTGGTTCGCAACATACAAAAATGTATGATAAGAATGCAATACATAAATTGCATCAGATTCAAATGTATAAAAATGCAGGGCTATTATTAAGAGAGATTCGCGAAATTCTTAGTGATTCAAAAGAGCATGCATACAAATATTTACAGAAAGCAAATGTCAGATTGACAAATGAACAAGAGAAAATTAAGATACAAAAAGAGAACCTGGAGATATTACTTCAGGAAATAAAACAGGGGGAATAATTATGGCAAAGGGTTTAATCACAAAAATCATCGTATCTGTATTAACAATCTTAGTACTTGTACTAGGATACAAAATTGTACTTTCACCACGAGATGGAAAGATTACAATGACATCTACAGAAATCAAAAATTCATTTAAAGAGATTGGTCAATTAGCAGTAGAGGAATATAACTTCACAAATGTTGGGAAGTTTAGCCAAGACAACATGTCTGCATTTGGAATCTCTATTCCGTTTACAGATAAGTCATTCTTAATGACTTACAGTGGTGTATGTAAAGCAGGCATCAAGGATATCTCCGAAATCAATATTGAAGTTAATCAAACAGAGAAAAAGGTAATCGTAGATTTACCAAGTGTTGAAGTGTTAGATACATATATCGATGTAAACAGTATTGAAGTTTATGATCAAAGCTTTAATCCAATCAACCAGATTACTGTAAATGATGTAAAGAATTTCCAAGCTAATGAAACAGCTAAAGCTGAGGAACTTGCAATTAAGAATGGACTACTTGATAAAGCAAAAGTTCGTATGGAAGAAGTTGTTAAGAGCCAAGTGAAGATGTTACTAATCAACACAGTACAATCCGAATACGAAATCATTATTAATTGGAAGTAATTTCATCGCATAAAATTCTTAATAGGTTGACAGTATCTCATCAAAACTTTATATTAGGTTTAAATTAAGTAGGTCGAGGTAGTTCGGTCTATGCTGTGATGTATGGTTAATACCACTGCGGTGAACCTTGTTCAACTCAAGGCGCTTACTTAAAGTAAGAGTGATGGTTGTAAAATCATTACTCTTTTTTTATCAAGTTTACTATTTTTTATCACTGGCGTGTTTTTTGTATATCAAAAAATATAAACTTTGAATTAAAGACGGAAAGTATTTTGTTATTATATGGAGGAAAAAAATGTCTGAATGTAAGTTTGCTATTAGTAATGTACCTAAATACTCTATCTATGATGCATGATAAATCATATTTGATATAGAGAAAATGTTGTACTATACTTTGTATAGTGAGTTTTGTCATCCGAAACAATCAATAATACAATGAGATATTTTTTGATTGTTTTTCCACATAATTAAGAGTAAAAAATTTTAAATACTAAAGTTATTTTGGAGGGGATTATGGAAAAAAGAAATAATGGTTTAGTTTTAGGGTTAGACATTGGCGTTACTTCAGTTGGGTATGGAATTGTAAATCGTGAAACTGGTGAAGCAGTTGATTTTGGTGTGCGCTTATTTAGCGAATGGGATCCAGCAAATAACCAAAATAGACGTGAGAAGAGAAGTGGCAGAAGACTTCGCTCTAGAAGAAAAAATCGACTACAAGATATGAAAAAGTTTCTTGTTGATCAAGGTTTGATTCCTTCTGATTATGTTTTTCATTTAGATCCATATGCATTAAGAGTTAAGGGGTTATCAGAAAAATTAACAGATGAAGAACTTGCAACAGTTCTATACAACTTGGCAAAACTACGTGGAAGTAGTTTGGAGACTGTAGAAGATACAGATGATACTAAGAGTGATGATTCTCTAAGTACGAAAAATAATTTAAGAATAAACGATGCATCAATTAAGAGTGGAAAATATGTCTGCCAAATTCAACAAGAAAGATTATCTGAAAAAGGAAAACTTCGTGGACATATTAACAACTTCCGTACAAAGGATTATGTTGCGGAATTAAAACAAATCTTATCAAATCAAGATAAGTCAAAAGATTTTAATGATTATGTAGAAAACTTAATAGTGCGTAGAAGAGATTTTTCTGACGGACCTGGTTCTCAGAAATCTCCTACACCTTATGGACGTTGGTTAACAAAAGACCAAGAAGAACCAATAGACTTGATTGAGAAGATGAGGGGTAAGTGTTCATACTATCCTGATCAATTACGTTGTGCAAAAATGGCTTACAAAGCTGATTTATTTAATTTGCTAAATGACCTGAATAACTTAAATATCAAAGGTGAAAAACTTGAAAGAGAGCAAAAAGAACAAGTCATTGAATACGTTAATGAAAAGGGTTCAATCAAGCCAAAACAATTAGCAAAATTATTGGGGCTCAATGATATTGATGATATCTCTGGTTTTAGAATAGATAAGAGTGACAAGCCAATACTCACTGAATTCAAAGGCTATACAAAAGTTAAGAAAGTTCTTGAAAATTCTGGTTTGTATCATGACCATGAACTTGTTGACCAGATAATTGATGTTTTAACACGCGATAAGGTAGTTGAAAGACGTGCTAATGAAATTCGTAAACTATCAAATAAGTTTAGTGAAGATGAGATAGAGGCATTAGCTAACCTAACTCAGATTTCTGGATACCATTCTATGTCAGCAAAGGCAATTAATGAGTTTAATAAAGAGATGCTTATTTCACCATTAAACCAGATGCAAATCATTACGAATAGAGGAAATCAGAATGACCGTTTTAATAAATTAAAAGGAATGAAAGAGATTCATGCAGATGATACTGCAATTTTAAGTCCGGTTGCTAAGAGAGCACAAAGAGAAGCAATGAAAGTCGTTAATAGACTTAGAGAACTCTATGGTGAATTTGATAGTATTGTTGTAGAGACAACACGTGCAAAGAACAGCCAGGAACAAAAGACAAAAATTAAAGAGTCACAGGCTTTCTTTGAGAAGGAAAAGAAACGTGCGCAGCAAATAGTCGATGAAAATAAATATAATCTAACAGTTAATGCAAAGCTAATTCAGAAGTTACGTTTATATACAGAACAGAATTGTAAGACTGCGTATGCATTAATGCCAATTGATTTAGATTTATTAATTAGTGATCCAACAGCTTTTGAAGTAGATCATATTATTCCGATTTCTATTTCCTATGATGATTCATTCTCAAATAAGGTTCTTGTAACTCGTTGGGAGAATCAGATTAAAGGTAATCTAACACCACTACAAGCACATAAGAATCATAAGTTTGGAGAGTATTCAGATTTAGCAAGTTATATTGCAAACGTCAATGACTTACGCAAGATGAATGGACTACGATATGAGAAAAAGAAAAATCTTTTATTATCAGATGAGGATTTGACGAAGTTTGATACACAAAAGAAATTTATCGCTAGAAATATTGTGGACACTGCATATGCAGAAAGAGTTGTTTTAAATACATTGCAAGACTACTTCCGCGCAAATGAAATTTCTACTGTCGTAAATACCGTAAAAGGTAATTTAACGCACATGTTTAGAAATAAGATTCATCTTGATAAGGAGAGAAGTGATATTGATACTGGTGATGCACATCACGCTATTGATGCATTGATTATTGCTTCTTTAAAGGTCTTCCGCCGCTTTGGAGAAATCCTTGATAAGCGTCCCGAAACAATAATCGATGAAGAAACAGGTGAAGTTTTAGAAATTATTGAGGACAAGAAATTCTTTGATCCACGGTATATAGAAATTGTTCATAAACTTTCACTGATAGAAAAGGATGTAACGAAGTTCTCTTACAAGATTGATACTAAACCTAATAGACAAGTAGCGGATGAAACAATCTTATCTACTAGAAACATTAATGGTCAAGATTTTGTCATTAGGAAATATAAGGATATCTATGCAGATAGTTTTCTTACACTTGCAAATGATATTCTACAAAATAAATTTGAAAAATATCTAATGTATCGCAATAGTCCAGAAACATTCAAGTATATTTCTGATATTATTCTGCATTATGCAAAAGAATATCATGACGATGAAAAACTTATGAAGAATGGATTATTTGTAAAGAACCCATTAAATAGATATTACGAAGAGCATCATGAGTATCTACGTAAGCCATCGAAACATAATAATGGACCTACAATCATCTCTATGAAATATACAGATGGAAGATTAGGAAATAAGATAGATATTTCAAAGAACTATTCAGTAGATACAGAAAAGAAAAAAGTAGTTCTGCAACAAATTTCCCCATACCGCACAGACTTCTATTACTCACCTACAGAAGGATATAGATTTGTGACAGTAAGATACTCAAATGTTTATTATTCCACCAGCCAAGGTTTATATGTGATTGATAAAGATTGGTATGAATTCCAAAAGAAAGTAAAGAAGATTGATGATTCATTTGACTTCTGTTTCTCCATGCATAGAAATGAAATTATTCGTATCAAGAAAGAAGATGAGGATAAGTTATGGAGATATGTTGCAACGAATGATGATAAGAAAAATCTTATCGAAGTTAAGCCTATAGGATTTAAGACTGATGCGAGATTTAAGCCGGCGATTGGGAAAAAGATATTGCTATTAGAGAAATATGCTACTGATGTATGTGGAAATCTATATAAAGTAACAAATCAGGAGTTGAAACTGGAATTTAAATGATGTAACATATTTATAGATCATTGTAGTCTAGCAAAGGTTTTGATGATCTAGCAGAACAAGGGTTTATCCCGGAATCGACTCCTTAGGGAGTCTTTTTCTTTGTGTATGTCATATCGAGTTTTATATATCAAAGATAGTGAACATCTGAGCTTGTATTTAGATAATCTGAAAATTGAAACTGAGAAAGGAGATTTAAAAGTTCCAATCTCAGATATTCAAACTTTGATAATCGATAACAATAAAACAACTCTAACTACTAGACTAATGAACGCTTTAACCAATAATAATGTTTGTACAATTTTATGTGGTGTTGATCATTTGCCACAAACATATATATTTCCAATAAATGGTCATTATGCACAAAGTGGTAATTTATTAAAACAGATTGATTGGTCAGATGAGATTAAAGCAAAGTTACATAAAGAGATTGTAAAAGGGAAAATTACTAATCAAATGAAGATAATGTCCAAACACTATTGCACTGATACGTCATATGCAAATCTAAAAAAATTTCTAGAAGAAGTAGAAGATGGTGATCCTGGTAATAGAGAAGGATTAGCTGCGAAAATTTATTTTAGACAAATGTTTGGAGATGGTTTTATCAGATTTGATAGTGATGTGATTAACGCTGGATTGAATTATGGTTATAGCATCTTTAGATCGTTAATATCATCGATTATTATTTCAAAAGGATATCTTCCAAATATTGGATTATTTCATAAAGGAAGAGAGAATGAATTTAACCTATCAGACGACTTGATAGAGGTATTTAGACCAATAGTTGATGATTATGTCTGCACAAATATGAAGGATGATATTCTATTTACTGCAGAACATAGGGAAGCTCTAATCAAATTATCGACTGCACGGATTGAATTTGATCATAATACTGAAACGATTAGTAATGCAGTCACACTATATTTTGAAAGTATTTTAAAATGTATTGAGAAAGATAGTGTTGATTACTATAAATACCCTGATTGCAATATTCGTTATGATATATAGTTTTATGAGATTAATTTTGTTCTTTGATTTACCGATGGTTACTAAGGCAGATGTTCGTATCTATACACATTTTCATAAATACCTTTTACAAGAAGGATATTTCATGATGCAGTATTCTATTTATTGTAAGTTATTTCCAAACAGAGAAGCAGCTGTAAAGCATGTGGATATACTAAAAAGAAATGTACCAGTAGAAGGACATGTACGTGTAATGATGGTAACAGAAAAACAATATTCAAAAATGGTATTGTTAACAGGTAGTAAATCTCATCAAGAATCTTCAATCAATTCTGATGCATTTATAATCATATGAGAAAACTGACGATAAAAAAGGGAATATATAGAACAGATTTACTCATAGATAAGTACAAATATATTATTGGTAATAATGAAATACAGAAATTAAATCTAAAAAGAGCTTTAAAGGAATTTCAGGTGGGCTTACCATTGAGTGAATATGAAGAAGAAAATCATAACAATGTTCATATTTATCTAGATGATAACGAACTTACCCAAAAGAAAATTAATATATACTTTATTTCACCTAATAATGAATTTTATCAAGAACTAAAATTACAATCTAAATCTATCTTACTAAAGGCGATAATAAATGAGTTGTCTGATGAATCATATATAGAAACTTTCTTAACAATTCAATCATTAACCGAAATGTTGTGTATGCAATTTAATGAAGGTCATGATATTAAGTTAAGAGATATTAAAATATCGCCAACAACATTTGCAAAACTAATTGAACCGACTTTAGTAATTGATGATTTTGAAATGAATGAATTTGACTTGTCAATTGAAGATTTTATTTGTTTGCAATTAGATCTTATAAAGCAAGCAACTTCAATTACAAAACAGGAAAATCTAATAATTGTAGATTGTCCAATAGTAACAAATAAAATTCAGGATAAAGTAAAAGAAATATCAAATTCAATGATAATTGTATTTTGTAGAATAATACAAACTGATTATCAACTTAATGGCTGCTATCTAATTGATAAATTTACAATTGACTTGGCTGATGAAGAAAGTATATATGAACGTATTTGTAATGAGATTCTATGTGTTTCTAATTTGAAAGAGGGTGTTAATTATATGGAAGAATATGTTAAGATTGTTCTTGGTCTAGAAGATGGGAAAACCGTTAGTTAAATACTAATATACTCAAAATAATGCTAGATATTTTGAGGTTCTGCTACCATCGAAATTTTTGCTAGGCTACAACACGGAAGCCATACGGTTGATACATCTGCATGTTCTGCTACCATCGAAATTTTTGCTAGGCTACAACTGGAAATCGCCACGCTAAAATGATGTTATAGTTCTGCTACCATCGAAATTTTTGCTAGGCTACAACATGTGGAAAGTGAGATAACACAGTTTGTCAGTTCTGCTACCATCGAAATTTTTGCTAGGCTACAACTGACTAATCATGCTACTGGTTTAGGTATTAGTTCTGCTACCATCGAAATTTTTGCTAGGCTACAACCTAGCTTCGATTCTTCCAGTGATGTTATTTGTTCTGCTACCATCGAAATTTTTGCTAGGCTACAACCTTATTGTGTCAAATGTTTCCAAGATCAGGGTTCTGCTACCATCGAAATTTTTGCTAGGCTACAACGTGAGAGAAGCAAGTGGTCAGATAGAAGTAGTTCTGCTACCATCGAAATTTTTGCTAGGCTACAACTTCCTTCAATTAGTGGTAATTGGCGTTACAGTTCTGCTACCATCGAAATTTTTGCTAGGCTACAACATAGATTTGTTGCTCAACTTCCTTCGATTAGTTCTGCTACCATCGAAATTTTTGCTAGGCTACAACGATGCGCCAATGCGATAGATTGATGGGTCAGTTCTGCTACCATCGAAATTTTTGCTAGGCTACAACAGCAAATCGATGTTAATAATTCTTTTACGTGTTCTGCTACCATCGAAATTTTTGCTAGGCTACAACGTCCTTTGCATGATAAAGACGTTAATCCTGGTTCTGCTACCATCGAAATTTTTGCTAGGC
>ERZ772906.2240-NODE-2240-length-10125-cov-5.613505_pt1 | contig 10125 bp, 8 predicted proteins | sample MGYA00511338_ERZ772906 | MGnify/ENA primary metagenome ERZ772906 (study PRJEB29015, sample SAMEA2738076) | human oral metagenome | biome: human oral; feature: human-associated habitat; material: saliva | place: China | collected 2212 ... | reverse complement strand
TTATCCTTGACTTCTTGAGGAGTCTTAGTTCCCCACATAGCGTAGAAGGTATTCATATTGAAAGGAAGGTTGTAAAGACTGCCCTTGTAGTTAGCCACCGGTGAGTTGATATAGTTGTTAAACTCAGCGAACTGATTGACATAGTCCCACACTTTTTTGTTAGACGTATGGAAAATGTGGGCACCATACTTGTGAACATTGATCCCTTCCACTTCTTCACAGTAGATATTCCCACCAATGTGGTCCCGTTTATCAATGACTTTTACTTTTTTACCACGCTTGGTTGCCTCATGGGCAAAAATTGCCCCCGACAAACCAGCCCCAACAATCAGATAATCGTACATAGTTGTCCCCCTTTAAAAATATAGTCATCAGTTTTTAACTTAGCATGCTTCGAACTGATACAAAAACATGTCCAACAATCGTATTCTTTACCTTATATGAGTCCTCCAACAACTGCTGAGATTATCACTAACTTAATGCTGGCTCACCGACTGTTGTCGATGAGTTAACATCCACCGTGTTTCGAGTGAAGAGGATAAACATAAAAATATTATAAGAAGGTACAAACCAAAAGGCTTCAATCATACAGTTGACAGTGATCAAAGAAAGAATAGCAACGTAAAGATATCTCCCTTTCTTGAATTCATCCCTAGATACTAGAACATAAATTAAAATCAAAGCAAGTACCGGAATAATACCATAAGTGAAGAGCATTTGAACGTAGGAAGAATCAACATAGTTGTAGCTGAGAACAGACTCTGTACTTCCCCCTGAACCAATAAATTGAACGCCTCTGGTTCCAAACCAATTCAATTCGTATAAATTAAAGGCATTTTTCCCTAAGGCTAAGCGCCCTGTAATAAATTGATTGATTTTTACATAGAAAGGCGAAGTCCATGAGAAGTGATAAGTCAGATAGAGAATGAGGGAAGAAAAGAGCGCAGCTGAGTAGGGCATGAGGGCATAGAGCCCAATTTTCTTTTCCTTGGTTAAATAAAAGAAAACAAAAACCAAGGTTCCTACAAGCAGTGAATAAGCATTCATCCGAGCGTCACAAAACTTGATGAGAAAGACGGCCAAGAAAAGCCCACTCAGGGTCCGTAACCAGATGTAACGATTCTTCAACAGATAAGAAATCGCTATGAAAAGATAAAAACAGTGCGAGGCAAAATCCGTAGGATAGATAAACCCAAAGGAATTCCGAATAACGCCTCCCCGACTATATTGCAAGTTCGGAATAACTTTTAAAAGAGACAGGAAGAAGACTGATACAAGAATACTTCCACCAACAAAGATATAGGTCCGTAAAACAACCTTCCTATCTGCACTTATTAACAAGGACATCAATAAGGAATAGACTAAAAAATTGAGTCTAGCAGTTTTCACAAATACGAGGACACCAATTGATAGTAAGGCTAATGAAAATAACAAGTACGTATAAGAAACATGAATCTTGTTCCAAAATCGCAATGCTAATAGTAAGACTACTAACAAAAGAGTGCTTGCATTCATGTGAAAAATCCCTTTATTCAACATCGTTGTTGATAGGGTATTAAAGAATATGACGATAGCTACGACAACACTAACGAGGAGGTCGTCAAATTTCATTTTTAACATATTGATAATACATTGATAAAAAACAAGAAAGCACGGATAACAAGAGACAGGTTCGTCTTGTGCCAGACAGAAGTGTCCATCTCACTATTTATATCCAAGCTGATCAAGAATCTTTTATCTTTCCTTTCTCGGCCTCTCTTTTCATAGTTACCATTATTTCGTCTAGCAAGTACCTCTTCCATCTTTATGGATGAGTCTTGCTCTATGCACGTTTCGTAAATTGCTGTTTCAACTCTTTCACATCCACCACCTTGAAGAGTAAAATCAAGGTTCCATAGATGACCCCACCTAGTCCAGCATACAGAACGACATTCAGAGTCGGCGAAAGATGGACAATGGACTTGACTAGTAGCAAGAGACCATACATGAGGCCTGAAGCGAGCACAATCTTCATCATTGAGCCTATAATCGGCACTTCTTTAAGATAAGCTCGTGTGAAGTAGAGTTGAATCCCCCATACCAAAGCTTCTGTCAACACTGAGACAATCGCAGCTCCAATAAAGCCCAGTTTTGGTAGGAAGATGAGGTTCAATCCGACACTGACAATGGCAGGTACAGTAGTCGAAATCATAAATTCTTTATTTTTATTATGAGGGATCAGAATTTGAATCCCCATGATATTGGTCCATCCGATAAAGAACATTCTAAAAATCATGATGGCAATGGCATAACGCGCATCCTGGAAGTCCTTCCCTAGGAAGAACTGAACAAAGTCATCATTGACGATTAGCATGCCGGCAATAATGGGGAAAATGACCAAATTATAAATCAAAAAGGACATTTGGTGCATCTTATTAACCGCCTTGTGGTCTCCTGAGGATAAGAGGCTCGATACCCGAGGCAACATGACACTGCCCAGTGAGGTCACCAAGGTCAACAAAATATTGACCAGTTTTAAGGCTTGGTCATAAATCCCCACATCCTTTGTAGAGGCGAGAGCCCCCAGCATGGTCCGATCCAAGGTGACATAGAGGGAGATGGCAATCTGCGGTAGAAAGAGCAGAATGACCGGCTTTAAATGTACCCGTGCATAAGCCATATCAAAATGGGCTTTCCCAATGAACTCCCGAGCAGGTAGCCACATACTGAGCTGACCTAAGAGCTCAAAGATGGTCAGTAAGAATACATAGAGATACAGATCATTGGCAGATTTGACAAACAAGAAGATGGAGATGACTCCAACTAGTTTGACCGTGATATTCCGAACCGTAATCTTGCGAAAATCTTCTAATCCCTGAAAGAGCCAGGAAATGTCGAGTCCCTTAGAAACCAAACTAAGTCCTAGGATATAAGTAACAGGATTTTGCATGGAAGGTAGGGTGAGACACAAAAGAACATAAAGGGTAAGAGATAAAATCGTAGCCCCCAACTGGAGGGTATAAATCCCCCAGAAATTCTTCTGGATATCTTTCCGGTGTCCTGAGATCTCTTTAGTTCCATAATTGGCCACTCCTAGCGTCGCCAAGAGGATAAAATAGGTGACGATGGAGTTGAAATAGCCATAGGTCCCCAAGTCATTCGAGCTAAAGACCCGCGTCACATAGGGGGTGGTGATAATCGGCAAGATAATCACCAGCAACTGGTAGGAGAGATTATAGGCGTAATTTTTTAACACTTTCATGACTGTCTACAATCCCCACTTGAAGACCGTTTTAAACGGTGTGATCAAATCCGTCGCAAAAGCTCGATGAATATCTGGAATGGTTTGAACTTCTCCATCAACATGGATAATGTTTTTCAAACGGCTTTGGACTCGACGATTAGCCAGCATCTCTACAGCCCGTTCGAAATCTTCACGACCTGAGCGAGAAGACCCTACAAAAGTCAAACCCTTTTCAAGAACATCTCTTGTATTAACTGCGACCCGGTTATCACTAACCCCCATTAACATCACGGTTCCTTGAGGCTTGATATGATCAATAATATCATTGATGGCTGGTTCACTTCCTTGGCCACCAGTACACTCAAAGGCGTGGTCAAACCGTTGATCGTCTGTCAACTCGCTGGTCAGAATTGCTTGATGAATGAAATTAAACAATTGCAGTTTATCACTGTTGCGCCCAACTACAGTTATCTTCAAATCTGGGTATAGATAGTGCAAAGAAGTCGCAACCACATAAGAGAGACTTCCGTCTCCTAAAATCAAAACGGACTCTCTTCGTTGGTGAGCAACGAGGTCAAAGCGATGAATAGCATGCATGGCAACACTACTAAATTCCGCTAAGGCTGTCACAGGACCCCGAACTTCCTCTGGATAAGCCACTACACGATCCAGTGGCAAGGCAACAACTTCCTGCATAAAGCCATTAAAGCCACTAGACAAGAAGTGCGTCCCCTCCAAATAATTTTCAAAGAAGACACCCTCTGTTTGATGAGGAGGTTGATTGGGAACCATAGCCACAATCTGTCCTGGTTGATAGGTTCCCGTAGGATCCGCTACCACGATACCAGACGACTCATGGATCAGGGCCATGGGTAATTTCTTTTTAAGCACCTTAGGATCCCGTTTTCCTTGATAGTAACGTTGGTCCGCATGACAAATAGCCATGTAATAGGGGCGAATCAACACCTTGTCTCCACGGCTCATGTCTTCTTCTTGGTATTTGATGGTAATATTTTTCGGCTGGGTCAGCTGAAAGATTTGGTTCAACATATTAATTGTCCTCAATCATACCGCGTGCAATTTTCAAATCTGTAATCGTCGTAATTTTAATATTGGAATATTCCCCTTTTGCAAGGGCAACTTTTTTGCCATTAATGACAAAGATCTTGCAGGCATCTGTCAAGACTTCTTTTTGTTGGTCACTTAAATCATGATACAAGGTAAGAAAGTCTTTCATTTTGAAGGTTTGAGGGGTTTGACCCTGATAAAGGTATTGGCGCTCTGGGATCTCCGTGATAAAGGTATTGTCCAAGCTTTGAACAATGGTATCGGTCGCTTCGACCACTGTATCCACAACATCATGGCTCTTGGCCAATTCAATGTTCTCTTGGATGGTTTTTAAGCTGACAAATGGACGAACCGAATCATGGGTGACGATAATGTCCTCATCTGTCAAAGGTTGCAGCTCATCGATAGCCAGGATGATGTTTTCGATGGTAGAGTTGCGATCACTTCCTCCCTCTACAACCAAGATCCGGCCCTTGTAAGAGGCCAAGTATTTGTCAACTAGGTCTTCTGTGTAGGTCACCCAGTCTGGATGAATCCCCAATACAATCTTTTGAATCTCATGAACCAATAAGAACTTCTCAACCGTATGGATCAAAATAGGACGTCCACCTAAATCCAAAAATTGTTTAGGCATATCCGTAATCCCCATCCGTGAGCCTGTCCCACCTGCTAAAATCCCTGCATAAATCATCCTAAACCTCCTGATATTTCTCTTTTTCCTTCTCTAGAACATGGCTATTTAGCAATCTAGCCTAGTCTTGCTCTTACCTTTTGATACAAATGAGGAGAAAGGAGCAAAAGAAGGTATTTGAGTTTATTTTTTCTTGTAATATGTGAATTGATTAGAATATCTTTCCAATAGCGACGATACTCTTTGCGAATTTTGTTAACCTGATCATACATATGAGAACCCAGCATAGCATGGACCACATGCAAGCCATTAAAGACATAGCGGGTATTGAGCGCTTTTTTCATTTCCGGATCATCAGGATAGTCTCGCTCGACATAGGCTCTGTTCCATTCCATGGCCTTGTAGAAATCCAAGAGCCGATCGCTATAAGAAGAATTGACGATACTCCCTGGTCTTCGATAGTATTTATAAAGATTTAGATCGCTAACTGCAATTTCCTCACAACAAGCAATATGTTCATAAGCAACAGCCAAATCTTCGTAGATCATTCCTTCTGGATAGGGGTATTGGAGCAAGATCTCTTTCTTGTATAGTTTTCCTCCTGAATGAGTTCCAACGTGGTGACCATAGAACATTTCTTTGAGGGCTGTATGACGATCTAATTTCCTTGAACTTTTTTCATTTAGATCTCCTGAAAAATCCTTGTCCTCATGATTTCTGACTTCAATAACCGGTGTCGATACAAGGTCAACTTTATACTGTTCTTTTAAGCCAACCAAATATTCGACTGTTCTAATGTCATAATAATCATCTGAATCAAGGAAGATAATCCAGTCAGTTGTCGCAGCTTTTACTCCTGTATTTCGAGCATTAGATAATCCTCCATTTTGAAGATGGAGCACTCGAATACGGTCATCTTCCTGAGCATACTGGTCACAAATTTCTCCTGAACGATCAGTTGATCCATCATCGACCAGGATGATTTCAATATTTGAATAGGTCTGTTGTCTAAGACTACCGACACTATATTGTAAATACTCCTCGACATTATAGACCGGTATGACAATCGAAACCTTTTCCATTATGCTAATCCCTTCATAATAATTTCTACAATCTGTTGACAAGCTGTTCCATCCCCGTAAGGATTACTTGCCTGGCTCATCTTTTTGTATTCGTCTTGGTCTTCCAGAAGGAGCTTAAAATTGCGATAGATGGCTTCTTCTTCTGTTCCGACCAATTTCAGAGTCCCTGCAGCCACACCTTCTGGGCGCTCTGTCGTGTCGCGCATGACAAGGACAGGCTTTCCTAAAGAAGGTGCTTCTTCTTGGACGCCACCTGAGTCTGTCAAAATCATATAGCTTTGGTTCATGAAATTATGAAAATCAATCACTTCCAAGGGCTCAATGATTTTCATTCGCTCATTCTCTCCAAAAATCTTGCTAGCCAATTCTCTGATCTTTGGATTTTTGTGGATGGGATAGACCACCTTGACATCTTCAAACTCATCCAAAATCCGGTTGACCGCACGGAACATGTGTTCCATTGGTTCTCCAAGATTTTCGCGACGATGAGCCGTCAACATGATGAGCTTGCTCCCTTTTGCCCACTCCAATATAGGGTGGTCGTAGTCTTCTCTTACCGTTGTTTTTAAGGCATCAATAACAGTATTTCCTGTAACGAAGATATTGGTACGCCCCTCTTTTGAGAGGTTTTCTTTTGAAACTTGGGTCGGTGCAAAGTTATAGTCTGCCACAATGGAGGTAACCTGACGATTAAACTCCTCGGGATAAGGGCTTTGAAGATTGTATGTCCGTAAGCCTGCTTCCACATGCCCTACTTTGATGCCCATATAAAAGGCCGCCAAAGCTGTCGCAAAGGTGGTTGTGGTATCCCCATGGACGAGGACAATATCAGGTTGCTCCTGCTCCAAAACTGGTTGGATTTTTTCCAAAATAGAGGTTGTGATGGTGAACAAGGTTTGGTTGGCCTTCATGATACCAAGATCATAATCTGGAGTGACTTGGAAGACATCCAAGACCTGTTCTAACATTTCCTTGTGCTGCCCTGTTACACAGACTACGGTTTCAATCGTATTGTGCTGCTTGAGTTCATTCACCAAAGGACACATTTTAATGGCTTCTGGACGCGTCCCAAACACCAACATTACTTTTTTCATTTTGAGCCCTTCCTCATCGATTGGTAAAAGTTGCGATAGTTGTTTAAAAAGATCGGATAGCTAAACTTGTTATCATAATCTCTCTTTGCTTGAGCAGCTAAAGAGGCTCTTTCCTCAAGATTCTCTGCCAATTTTTTAATTGCTTGAGCTAAGGCTTGTGGATTCTCAGCTGGGACGAGGATCCCATTCTCAGAATTCACTACTTCGTTCACACCTGGAATATCTGTTGCGATCATCGTTTTGCCGTTCATAAAGGCCTCGATTGCAACCAATCCAAATCCTTCAAAAACTGATGGAAGAACACAAAAGTCAAAGCTATTGATACATTCTACAACGTCACTCCGGTAGCCCAAAAAATGAATTCTTTCTTCCAGATCGAGCCCTTTTGTTTGATTTATCAAATCATTTTTCAATTCTCCGTCACCGACAAGAAACAAGGACACACTTGGATTTGCCACTAGTGACATGGCTTGGATCAGATAGGGCAGACCTTTTTGTTCGGAAAGGCGAGCGATACAACCTATTTTGATACCGTCACACTGAGTAATTTCATTTACTGTATGCTTACTTTGTTTCATTTTCACTCCATTATAAATTACAATAGAGTTTTTCGACCTTACATCATTAAGGATATTTTCCTGGACAGCTTGACTGACAGCAACCGTTCGAGCCTTGCCTAGGGCAAATTTGTATAGTGGCAATTTGTCCTTAAAAACATTATGGGCTGTATAGACATGGATCAATTTCGGATGGCGCAGTTGCAACAAACGAACATAGAAAGCAGCCATCCGGTGATGGGTGTGGACAAGAGTAATCTCATTTTCTTTGATGATCTTGGAGAGACTAGCAAGAATCTTGAGCACCGTAGCTGGCTGTTTGCTATCGACATCTAAAATCCGGTGGTGTTGAATCCCATTCTCTGCCAGTTTTTCTTCCCACAATCCACCAGTTGATGCGACATGAACCTGATCAAATTCATCCTTAAGATCTGTCGCCAACTGATAGACAATACGTTCCGCCCCACCGATATCCATGGTCCGCGAAATGTGAAGAATATTATTTTTTTGCTTTCCGTTTTTCATGTACTACTCTCTTAATAAAAGTGGCATTTCCTACAAAATAGCGCTTAAAGAGCCGTTTGGGTTCGTTGGCCACACGGAACAACCATTCCAGATTGGCTTTTTGCATCCACATAGGTGCCCGCTTGATATGACCTGAGAGGACATCAAAGCTTCCTCCCACTCCCATAAAGACAGAATTGACTCCATTGTCCATAAACTTCTGGATCAAGTACTCCTTTTTAGGAGAGGTGATGCCGACAAAAACAAAATCTGGATTCTTCTCACGAATATCTTCTTGAATAGCCTCTTCCTCTTCAGCAGAGAAATAGCCATTGCGATGACCCACTACTCGGAGATTCGGATAATCCTTTTTAAAGATAGTTAACATATCTGTCAAGACTTCCTCTTTTGCGCCGAAGAAGTAGACAGAGTAGCCTTTTTCATTGGCCAAATGAAGCAATTCCTGCATCAAATCGATGCCTGCCACGCGTTCTGGCACAGAATAGCCCAAATAGCGTGCCGCGAGAACGACAGAAGCACCGTCTGCATTGATGATTTCAGACTCATTGACAATCTTCTTGATGGCCTCATCTGTCGCACATTGATTGATCTTGTCTGCGTTGACCCCCATCAAATGGAGCGGTTTTTTATCTCGTACGAATTGTTCTGTAGCAGCAACGGTTTCTACCATTGTTAAAGGGTCAATTCTGACCCCCATCATTGTAAAACTTTTCAAGCTTATTCTCCCCAAGTGGATTCAAAGTGACCTTTTTGCTCTGATTCTTCTGGCAACTTCATATAATCGCCATAAATCTTTGTCAGATAAGCATCCGGATCAGCATGTCCGCTGATTTTAATGGTTTCAAAATCAAGGAGTTGTGGCTCCCCAAACACCTCTTTGTAGGCCAATTCTCTCTCACGATACGATCCTAAGACATTTCCGACAAGAGCACTTGTCTCAAAGTCATAGCGTTTAATCGTATTCTGTAATTTCTGATTAATTTTTTCTGTATTTAATAATTTGTCCAAGTGAAGGATCTTAGAAACCTTCACAATTGAATTTTCAAAGAATCCTCGGTCCCGATTGTGCAATCGATTGATGACAGATATTTTTGAAAGGGCACGGTAATACTTAATTTTGTTGGTGTGTAAGAAATAGTGGAAACCATCTGATGGATAACCATCTAAAGGAAACACGTCGATAAAAGGACTACACACAACCCCACCAAATTCAATTTGAAGAGAAGTATCCATGATGGAGGTGTTGCCTAAATTATCATCATGGATTCTTAGGATAACATGATCCGGCAATTCCTTTTTGCAAATTTCCAGGAATTTTTCATAATCTTTTCTAGGCATACCCAAGTCCATATCATCGTCCCAAGGAATAAATCCTTTGTGACGAATGGCTCCTAATAGAGTCCCTCCTAAAGCATAATAGCGAAGATTGTACTTTGAACAAATCTCAATATACTTTTCTAATAAGGACAACTCTCCTAATTGAATCTGTCTTACTTTACTCATTTTCTACTTCGCTCCATCTCGTTTAAATACAACTTTGATCGTTTTCAGCAAGATTTTTATATCTGACCAAATGGTCCAATCATCAATATAGGACACATCTAAGCGAACCACTTCATCAAAGTCTGTAATTTCGCTACGACCACTCACCTGCCAAAGCCCTGTAATTCCAGGCTTGAAGCTCAAGCGGCGTTTTTGTTCTGGAGTGTACTTCTCATACTCATCCACTGTTGGCGGACGGGTTCCAACCAGACTCATATCTCCTTTTAGGACATTAAAGAATTGTGGCAACTCATCCAGACTGGTCTTCCGGATAAAGCGCCCAATCGGCGTAATCCGAGGGTCATTGTCCATTTTGAACATGCCACCGGTCATGGTGTTTTGATCCATCAATTCTTTTTTCCGCTCCTCTGCATCGACATACATCGAACGGAATTTATAAAAT
>ERZ772906.2215-NODE-2215-length-10185-cov-11.470681_pt1 | contig 10185 bp, 8 predicted proteins | sample MGYA00511338_ERZ772906 | MGnify/ENA primary metagenome ERZ772906 (study PRJEB29015, sample SAMEA2738076) | human oral metagenome | biome: human oral; feature: human-associated habitat; material: saliva | place: China | collected 2212 ... | reverse complement strand
TAAAATATGCAAAAGAATGTGGACTTAAAACAAAATCAGGACTTATGGTAGGTTTTGGAGAAACGGAAGAACAAGTTGTTGAAGTTTTCAAAGCTCTTAGAGATGTAGGATGCGATATGGTAACTGTGGGACAATATTTACAACCTACAAAATTCCATATTGCCGTTAAAGAATATGTACATCCTCAACAATTTGATAGATATAGAGATATAGCTTTTAAGATGGGGTTTTTGAGAGTAAATTCAGGTCCATTGGTAAGAAGTTCATATCATGCAGAAGCGATTTAATTTTTAAAACTCATTTTTACAATTGTAAAAATGAGTTTTTTTTGCAAAAACTATATTTATTAAGCAATTTGTGGTAAAATAGATATATATTGTGGTTATGGGGTGTTTTATGAAAGAATTTTATATATATTCAAGTCTTGACAACAAAAAATTATGTTGTATCGACTTTTCTGAAAATTTAAAAAATCCGAAAATAGTTTTGCAAATTTGTCATGGAATGGCTGAGCATATAAGAAGATATAAAGATTTTGCTCTATTTTTGGAAAAACAGGGAATTAGAGTTTTTGGAATGGATAATAGAGGACATGGGAAAACTTGTGAAGCTGAAGAAGAAAAAGGTCATATCGCCGATAAGGAAGGTAATATAAAACTTATCGAAGATGTTTACGACCTTAACAAATATATAAAAGAGCAATTTCCAGATAAAAAAATTGTTATATTCGGACATAGTATGGGTTCGGTTATCGTTAGGAATTTTTTAAATAAATATTCTGATTCAGTTGATGGTGCCATAATTTGCGGAACGACTGAACAATATGGAATGAAACACAAATTTGCAATGTTATTGGCTAGAATTTTATCGAGAAAAAATGGGAATAAAAGAAGTAATTTTGTAAACAGACTTGGCTTTAGTGGATATAATTCCATAATAAAAAATAAAAATACCGATTTTGATTGGCTGACAAGAGATGAAAAAGTTGTTGAAAATTATATTTTAGATAAAGATTGCGGTTTTCTTTGCACGAATGCTTTTTTCTTAGATTTGATAACTTTGATAAGAGAAGCCTCAGATAAAAAGAATCTTGAAAATATAAATAAAGATTTACCTATATTCTTTATTTCAGGGAAAGCAGACCCTGTAGGAGCTTATGGAAAGGGAGTTTTAAAAGGATATAGAATGTATAAAAAAGCAGGATTAAAAAATGTAAAAATAAAACTTTATGCACAAATGAGACATGAAATTTTAAATGAAATTGATAAAGATAAAGTTTATCTTGATATCTATAAATTTTTAGAAAGTATATATGAAAATAACTAAGGGAGGATAAAGAGGAGTTATATTAAAAGCTACTCCTCTTTAGTTTTAACTGCTATTTATTGGAGGTAAATCAATGAAAGTAGTTTGTATAGGAGATAGTCTAACTTATGGGAATGTAGGATATTCATATATTCATTTTTTAAATAAAAGTAAAGACTATAAATATATAAATAGAGGTAAAAATGGAGACAGCTTAAGAGGAATGTTTAGTAGGCTGAAAAAAATTGTTGATAATCCTAATACTGATTCCGACCTCTATGTTATAGGTATTGGAACAAATGATATTCTTTTGCCATATTTAAGAGATAGCTCTCCATTTTGGTTTTTACTAATGAGTTTACGTTGTAAAATAAAGAGATGTATCGAAGATGATGAAACATTTTATCAAGAATATAATGAACTTTTAAATTTTCTTCATGAAAAAAACAAAAAAGTTATTATTTTTGGGATGCCATTTATAAACTTAGAAAATTTTCCTGATGAAAAGTTAGTAAAGAGAAATAAAATGATAGAGAATTTGGCTGAGAAGTATAATTATCCTTTCATCGATATCTATAAATTGCAAAGGAAAAAAATTCAACCAGATAATCGTGTATATACTTGGAAATACAGATTTCTATTAAGAATTTTTGACTCTATAATTATGACTTTAGTTCCAATAAGCAAAAACTATTTTGCAAAAATTAGAGGTTTAACTACAACTGTTGACGGAGCTCATTTTAGTTATGAATCTGCAAAAATTTTGGCTATAGAAATCGTGAAAAATATATTACATTTAATGTAAAGATGATTTTGTAGGAGAAAAAACATTGAAAAAAAGACCAGAGTTTCAAGAAATTAAATCGTTTGAAGAATTTTGTAAATATTATTGGTATCGTGAAGAACTTTCTCAAATATGTAAATTACTAGGTTTAGAATATAGAGGTACAAAACAAGAACTTAATTGTACTATCGAGAAGTATTTTAAAGGAAATGTCATTAAAAAGACTGTAATAAAAAAAGAAAAGAAGAAAGTGGAAAATATTACTTTAGATACGCCATTACTTGAGTGTGGTTTTTCCTTTAATACAAAGTTTAGAGAATACTTTTCTAGTTTAACAGGAATTTCACCATTTAAATTTAATGCTGATATGGCTACATCTTGGAGAAAAGTAAAAAAAGATAAAGATTTGAATTTTACAATTCAGGATATGCTAAATGTGTATTATAGAAAATCGGATTATGCAAAGTATGATAATTCAGTTTGTGAATGGAATCAATTTTTAAAAGACTTTTGCTCTGATAAATCTAGTTTAGACTATTCGAATAAATTAAAAGTTGCCTCTATTCTTTGGAAAGAGGTTAGAGATTCGAAAAATGAAAAAAAATATTCGAGAGAATTGTTGGATAAGTATTTTTATAAAGTAAAGGAATATCGAAAATAAATACATATTAATCGGTATAATAAAGGAATATTAATTCGAAAAGACTTATTATTCTTTTTTAAAATTAAAAATTAGGATATTAGCTAATAAATAGATATTGACAAATGTTTTTGTTACTGATATTATATTAATGTAATAATAGTAACTCGTAAGAGAAAGTGCACATAGGGTTCCGAAGAATTTTTCTTGCTGGTCCAAGCTGTGCAGGTGCAATGCACTACACCTAAGGGAGAAAAGCCCAGAAGGTAGGTTTCGCTTGAATCCTACTTTTTGGGCATTTGTTTTTAGTTGTTTTTATTTTTAGGGGTTATTTTTGTTTTGCAAAAATATTTTTTAGGAGGATTTATGAGCACATTTTTTGAAAATTTTTTCAAACTTAAAGAACACAAAACAAGTGTCAAAACAGAAGTTCTAGCAGGTATTACTACATTTATGACAATGGCTTACATATTAGTTGTAAACCCAGCAATTTTATCTGAAGCCGGAATGGATAAGGGGGCTGTTTTTACAACAACAGCAATAGCATCTTTTGTAGGAACGGTATTAATGGCACTACTTGCTAATTATCCTTTTGCATTAGCTCCAGGTATGGGATTAAATGCTTACTTTGCTTATACAATTGTAATTGGTAAAGGATATAGTTGGCAATTTGCTTTAACAGCAGTTTTATTAGAAGGTATTGTATTTTTAATTTTAACTTTTACAAAAGTAAGAGAAATGATTGTAAATGCTATGCCATATTCACTTAAACAAGCAGTTAGTGCAGGTATTGGTATATTTATAGCATTTTTAGGTTTATATCAAGCTGGACTTGTAAAACAAGGTAAAGGAATACCTTTAGATTTAGGTGTAATCACAAGTGCAACTTCATTAATTACAATTTTTGGTATTTTATTTACTATTTTCTTACTTGTAAAAAAAGTTCCAGGTGCAATTTTATTTGGTATGATTGCTACAACAATAGTATCAATAATATGTGGAGTTTCTGAACTTCCAAAAGCAGTTATTGGAAAACCTTCAAGCATAGCACCAATCTTTATGAAATTTGATTTTAGTAAAGCTTTATCAACAGAAATGTTTGTAGCATTATTTGCATTTTTATTTGTTGACTTATTCGACACAGTTGGAACTCTTGTAGGAGTTGCTTCAAAAGCTGATATGTTAGATGAAAAAGGAAATTTACCAAAAGCTAGACAAGCTCTTTTTGCTGATGCAGCAGGAACAACAGTAGGAGCAATGCTTGGAACATCAACAGTAACTACATTCGTTGAAAGTGCAGCGGGAGTTGCTGAAGGTGGTAGAACAGGACTTACAGCAATTGTTACAGCTTTTCTATTCTTACTAGCTTTAATTTTCCAACCAATATTTTCTATAATTCCAACATATGCAACATCTTCTGCATTAATCGTAGTAGGATTATTTATGATTACAGGAGTTAAGAAAATAGACTTTGACGACTATACAGAAGCATTACCAGCATTCTTAACTATTATTATGATGCCTTTATCATACTCAATAGCAAACGGAATCGTATTTGGTATTGTTTCATACGCAGTATTAAAATTAGTTTCAGGTAGAAGAAAAGAAGCTTCTCCAGTTGTTTACATCTTAGCTTTACTATTTATCTTAAAATTTGTAGCAGAAGCATTTATGTAATAAAAAATATAAGGATTGAAATGTTAGAATTTCAATCCTTTTTTTATTAATAATTATAATTATAATATTTTTGTAAATAGATATAATTATATAAATATGATATAATTAAACAAAAATGTTTTAGTGAAAATATATTTGGTTTTTAATAAGGAGATACGAAAATGAATAAAGACAAAATTTTACCTTATGATGATTCTAATCCAAAAGATATATTTAGATATTCACAGGAGCTTTTAGGTTTAACTTTTGAAGATGTTTTATCTAGAGTTTTTGAAGGGGATGAATTAAAAAATAAAATAGAATATTACAATAATCCTAAAGGAAAAGGTACTTTAGGAAATTTGTTAGAAGAACATTATTTCTTATATAAACCAAATAGTAGTCCTGAACCTGATTTTGAAAAAGCGGGTGTAGAACTAAAGGCTACTCCTTATGAAAAAAATAGAAAAGGTATTAAGGCTGGGGAAAGACTAGTTATAACAATGATTCCAAATACAGAGCCTATAGAAAGTGATTTTAAAGGGTCTCATTTAGAGAAAAAAATTAGCAAAATTTTAATGATTTGGTATCATAGGATAAAATCTCAAAAAAGAACAGAACATAATATTGATTTTGTTAATTTATATAATATTTATAGTAAGATATGTTCTAAAGATTTAGAAATAATACTTGATGATTATAAAACAATTGTAAATAAAATAATATCTGGTAATGCACATAAATTATCAGAGGGTGATACAAAGTATTTAGGTGCATGTACAAAAGGTTCAACAGCTGCAAAAAGTTTAAAGCCTCAATATTATAATAAAGATATTCTAGCAAAAAGACGAGCTTTTTCGTTAAAACAATCATATATGACTTATGTTTTAAATAATTATGTTCAAGAAGAGTTGATGGGTTATGACTCTATTTTTAGCGAAGAAGATTTGAAACATGGTGAATTTGATGCACAGATATTATCAAAAATAAATCTATATGTTGGTAGAAGTGAAGAAGAATTATATAGAGCATTTAATCTTTTGACTGAGTCAAAATCGAAGCAAATAAATAAAGTATTAGTAAATAGAATGTTAGGTGTAAATACAGATAATTCAGAAGAATTTCAAAAAGCTAATATAATTATTAAAACAATAAGGGTACAAAGAAATGGGAAACCTAAAGAAAGCATGTCTTTCCCTAAAATTAAAATTAAAGAACTTATAAAACAAGATTTTGAAAACTCTTATGAGTATGAATTCTTTGAGACAACAAGATTTCTTTTTGTTGTTTTTAGAGAAAATGAGGAAGGCAATTTTATTTTATCAGGTTCTAAATTTTGGAATATGCCAATTGAAGAACTTGAAAGTATAGGAAAATTCGAATGGAATTGTTACAAAAATAAATTTATTGAAGGAATAAACTTTAATATTAAAAAATTGAAAGATAATAAACAGATTGTAGAAAATGATTTGCCTAAAAAAACGGAAACAAAAATATTTCATTTAAGACCACATTCCAGTAAGAGTGCTTATTTGATAGACGGCATAAGATTTGGGAATGGTAGTGAATCAGACATGGATGAGCTTCCTAACGGAGATAAAATGACTAATCAATGTTTCTGGTTAAATAACGATTATATAAAAAATATTATTAAAGATATTTAAAGGAGTTAAATAGATGGAATTAACTGTAGCGGAACTATTCGCTGGAGTTGGAGGATTTAGAGTTGGATTAAATAACATAAAGTCTTTCGGCTCTGATAATAGAGCAATTGAAAATAGAGATTGGAAATTTGTTTGGGCTAATCAATATGAGCCATCAACAAAAACACAACATGCTTTTGATTGTTATACAACTAGATTTGGAGAAGAGAATAGTTCTAATGTTGATATAAATAAAGTGAATAAATCTGAGATTCCTAACCACTCTCTCTTAGTAGGTGGATTTCCATGTCAAGATTATTCTGTTGCTAGATCTATTTCTAAGGAAAAAGGGATTGAAGGGAAAAAAGGAGTTCTATTTTGGGATATTAAAGATGTTTTAATTGAAAAAAAATCACCATTTGTTTTATTGGAAAATGTTGATAGACTATTGAAATCACCTGCTAATAAAAGAGGTAGAGATTTTGCTATAATGTTAAAGACATTTGATGAATTGGGATATGATGTTCAATGGAGAGTGATAAACGCTGCAAATTATTCAATGCCTCAAAAAAGAAGAAGAATTTTTATTTTTGCTTATAAAAAATCAAGTAAATTTGCTAAGACAATAAATAAAACTAATATTAATTTAAACACAGAAAATATATTTAATAAAACATTTCCAGTTTTACCAATTACTGATATAGAATTAATAGATTTAAAATCATATGGAGATACTGTTGATATTTCAAATAATTATAAAGATGGGAAATTTTTAGAATGCGGAGTAATGATAGAAGGTAAAGTTACACACGCTAATATAACGCCAATAGAGGAAGAAAAATTTACTTTATCTGATATTATAAATCAAGCAAATGATTTTAATGAAAATCTAGAAAATTATATTGTAAAAAATGATAAATTAGAAAAATGGAAATATTTAAAAGGTGCAAAAAGAATAGAAAGAAAATCAAGCACAGGACATTCTTATATATACAGTGAAGGATCAATGGCTTTTCCGGAAAATTTAAATGAACCAGCAAGAACAATGCTTACTAGTGAAGGAACAACAAATAGATCGTCACATATAATATTTGATAAAAAAATAAAAGAGTATAGGATATTAACTCCTATAGAGTGTGAGCTTATCCAAATGTTTCCTATAAATTGGACAAATACAATGCCAACAAGAAATAGATATTTTATGATGGGGAATGCATTAGTAACTGGTATAATTTCAAGGATAGAACCAGTATTAAAAGAAATAATAGGAAATGAATAGTTTTTGTTGAGCTTTTGTTTTATTATATATAGTGGGTGATAAAAATGAGTATAAATAGAAATGCAAGTTCTGTTATTTTTGGATTTGATTTTCAGGTAAATGCTGCAATAGTATTAATGTTAGAAAATATTAAAGAACTAAAAACTCTTCGTTTAGAAGGAGAAAGTGAAGATATTGAAATTAAGCTATCTGATGAAAGTACGATATTAGCTCAAGCAAAATCAATTGTAAAAAGCAGTTCGGATTTTAAAAATGTTATAACAAATATGAAAAAATCGTTAAAATCATTGTCGGAGGGATCAAAAAGATTAAATCATGTTTCTAAATTAATAATGATAACTAATTCTCCTAATCCTTTGAACGATAAGAAAACACTTGGAATTTTTTATTTAAATGCACATAGAGATTATGAATCATTACCAGATGTAGCTAAAGATAAGATCCAAAAATTAGTAAATAATGAACAAATTGATATTGATTTATCTAAATTTAAAATACAAATACTTCCGTTTGAAACAGACAATGATGTCGAAAGATATAAATTTATTAAGAAAGAAATTGATGAATTTATTAATAGTATTCAAATTTCTAATTCTATTTCTCAAGAATTAATGTCAGTTTGGCAAAACAAAATTTTTAAAAATGGTTCAAAAAAGAATGTAACAATTAAATTGTCAAAAAAAGATATAATATGGCCTATTATAGTTATTTTGACAGATTTATATAGAATAGATAATGATTATTTAGGGGACTTAGATTGTGCATTATATGATGAAATTATTAATCAATATTCAAGTGTGATAGAAGACTGTAGTGAGAGGTTTGATTTTTTTACAAGAGTATTATACGATTATAAAGGATTTCATTATAAAGGTACGAATAAAGATAAGAATAAATTATTTATATCAAGTTCGTGGAGCAAGTATAAAAACGAATTTGATTATCTTGATATTGATAGCGAGATAAAAGAAGAACTTGTTAAAGTAATCCTTAATAATATATTAACAATAAAATATAAAATTGATAATATAAAGTCAGGAGTAAATTTATGATAATAAAGGAATTCTATATTAAAGAAGGACTATTTGATAGGACTTTCGAGTTTGATAATTATAATAATTTGATATTTAGCAAGTCTAATAGTAATGGAAAAACTACATTACTTAGATCTATTTTATATGGAATGGGGTATAAAATTCCTCCAACAAAAAATTTCAAATTTTCTAAATGCAATACAAAATTGATTCTTGATGAAACATATAATGGAGAAATACAACTTATAAGAAATGGAGAAAATTCAATAGAATTAATATATAAAAATAGTAAAGAAATATATGTACTTCCAGAACAACATACAGACGTCTTAAAAGTTATTTATGGAAGCCATAATGATGAATTAATTAATAATATACTTGGCTCCCATTATATTGATCAAGAAAAAGGATGGACACTTCTTAATCGCGGTGTGGTAATAGGAAGTAATCATTTTAATATTGAGGAATTAGTAAGAGGACTTGGTGATAAAGATTGTTCAGACTTATTAAGTACTCAAAAAATGTTAAAGAGCAAGATTAAAAAATACAATCATATTAAAGATATAGTAGATTATAAAAAAAGTATTAAAAATCAAGATACAAGTTTAATTCCAGAAGAAAAAAACAAATATCTAACAGATGAAATAAATAAATTAATAGTTAGAAAAAATATAATTTGTAATAGAATTTCTAGTATAGAAAAGACACTTAAGGATAATAAAAGATTTGAAAAATTTGTATCTGAAATGTGTATTCTTGTTCGTGATGATAATGGGAATGAGATAAGGGTAAGTAGTGATAATATAGTGGGGTTAAGCGATTCAATTGATATTTTAATTTCTAAAAGAAAAATGTATGAGATTGATTTGATTAATATAACTAAAGAATTAGAAAGACTTGAAAATGCAAGAAAGAAAGAAGATTCTCAATTATCTTTTTTTGAATCTATTGATTCAATATCTGTATTTGATATGACCATTTCAAGGATTCCTATTAATGAAACAGCAGTTGATAACAAACTGAATGACTTGCAAAAGGAGCTAAAAAAAATAGACAAATCATTGGAAGAAATGTCAATCATCAATAATCAATCAGTAAATAGGATTATTAAGTATATAAATAAATATGCGAAAAAATTGGAAATAGAGAATAGCGATAATTTTGGAGAAAAATATTTATTTACTTCAAATCTTAAAGAATTATCAGGTGCAGTATTACATAAAACTGTTTTTGCATTTAAATTAGCATACATTGTGGAAATACAAAATAAAATAAATTTAAAACTACCGATTATTTTAGATTCACCAAGTGGAAAAGAAATTGATAGAGATAATATCCAAAAAATGATGAATATCCTTAATTCTGATTTTAAGGAAAATCAAATTATAATTGCTTCAATTTATAATTATGATTTACCAAATTTAAATCAAATAGAATTAGATGGGAGAATGATTTAATATGTTGTAATAATATAATGTAAGTTGTTTATATTATAAACTCTGTAAATAATATTATTATAAATATATGTAAAAAGTTAATAACAAATAGTTTTATTTAAACCAAATAAATATTTATAACTTTTATAACAAAACTAAGCTTATTGTAGATATTAATTTAAGTTCAATAGGCTTTTTTAATTTAACAAAAAATTTTCTAATCAAATTTATTTTATATAATTGCAAATTAACTAGATGATTTTAAGTTGATTAATTAAGCTAAATATAGTATAATTTAACCTATGTTTAGTACAGAATTAATTAATATTTTTATGAGGTGAAGGAATGATTAATGTAATAGATTTAAGTTTGAGTTTTCAAGGACAAAAACTTTTTGATGATGTAAAT
>ERZ772906.2213-NODE-2213-length-10190-cov-3.668574_pt1 | contig 10190 bp, 8 predicted proteins | sample MGYA00511338_ERZ772906 | MGnify/ENA primary metagenome ERZ772906 (study PRJEB29015, sample SAMEA2738076) | human oral metagenome | biome: human oral; feature: human-associated habitat; material: saliva | place: China | collected 2212 ... | reverse complement strand
CAAATCAATTCCGACAGCCTGCCAGAATGTTATTCTTTGGATTTCAAATGTTGCTGCAATGATGTTATTCCAACCATACTGAATGACTACTCCTGCGAGCCATAGAATGATAAATAAGGTTAGTATCATACCTAAGCAACCTCCTACCGCTTGTGGTAAGGATTTTTTATTTTCGTTTTTTCATTTATTACCTCCAAAATATCTTTATTTTCATAGATATTGCCAATGATTTCAATATTTTCAGACATGTATTTTGAAACTTCTTCAAAATCTTCTAAACTTGCAGTGTCACCGAAGAATTCTTCAACGCCGTTACCATCGATTGTATAAAATCCTAACGTCTGTTGATGACGAATATCTCTTGACGTGTGCCCGTCCGATATGATATCCCCCTCAAATATTTCTACCCCTTTTTTATCAAACAAGCCTGTTGATTGCATAAGGTATTCTTCATCAATCGACCAGCCTTTTAAGTGATTGCATGAAAGTTTTTTGCTATCGTTAGCATAAACATTGTTATTCCAAATAATCAATTCATCATTAGTAAACATCTTTTGTTCATGTTTATCCCACGCTCTAAATTTCAAATTTTTCATTTTATATACCTCTGTTCTTGTTTTATGATTATATTATACACTCCTTTCCAACCTTTGTCAACTGTTTTTATTATTTTTCTGTGTTTTTTTCTTACTTTTTTGTGTTCATGCAGATATAAAAAAGACAGGTTGCCCTGTCTCGCTTTAAGAACCGTAGTAAAAATAGCTTATCGTTGTTGTAGAGCCATGTTCTTTTTGTAGCCTAGCCAACAACCTACTTTTGTCTAATCGCCCTTCTTCTTTACACTTCTTCTCAGGCATACGGATTCTTCCGTCCTGAACCTTAAATCCATAATGTGTATAGAGCATATCTTTTCTCCTTTTAATGACATTTATATTATACACCTTATTGGTTAGATAGTCAAACTTTTTGCTCTTTTTACTAAAAAAGAACAGCGTACAGAATACGCTGTCCTCTGGTTATAACATGAAATTTACTCGATCACGAAAGAGGGCTTAATCTTCTTTCTTTTTGTATGCTAGTGCAGAAAGTCCAAGAATACCCATACCTGCGATTGCAAGGGCTGTGCTTGCTTCTGAGCCTGTATTTGGCAATGTGTTAGTAACATAGGCTTGCGCTGTAGGTTTTGGTGCTTCTGGTTTTTCTGGTGTCTTAGGAGCTTCTTGTGGAGCTTCTGGTTTCACTTTGTCATAAACACGAACTGTTACACCTTTTGGATTTTCCACGTTCTTAGAATCTTTAGGTGCAGGTTTGTACCCTTCGATTTCTTTAAACGGTTTAGTTCCATCTTCTTGTGGAGCAACTGGATTTCCTTCTGTGTCAACATGGATTGTGATAGGTTTTTGGACTTCACGATAAACGTAAGTCACAACTGTTTTACCTTTAACCACGTCTCCTTTTTCAGTTCCTTCTGTACGAACAAGCTCGTATGTTACACCGTCTTTAGTGATGGTTACTGGCTTGTGGTCTGTAGTATCGTACTTAGTACCTACTTTAGCTTGTGTAGTGTCTGCTACAGGTTCTTTAAGAGTTGTACGCTCTTTATCATCTTTGACATAGCGAACTTCCACGTCTCCTTTAACAACCTTATAAACACGAACTGTCTCGCCTTTAGGGTTTTCTACGTTCTTAGGATTTTTTGGAGAAGGTTCAAATCCTTCAATGTTCTTGAATGGTTTAGTACCCTTTTCAGGTGGTGCTACACGGTTTCCTTCTTCGTCAATATGGATTGTAGTAGGTTCTACTGTTTGACGGTAAACATAAGTTACAACTGTCTTACCTTCTACAACTTTACCTTTTTCAACCCCTTCTGTACGAACAAGCTCGTATGTTACGCCATCTTTAGTGATTGTGTTTGGTTTGTGGTCTGTAGTGTCATAGTCTGAGCCAACTTTTCCACCTACTGTATCTGCTACTGGGTCTTTAAGGACTGTACGTTCTTTATCATCTTTGATATAACGTACTTCTACATTACCTTTTTTGATTTGACTATAAACACGGACTGTTTCGCCTTTTGGATTTACTACGTTCTTAGAATCTTTAGGAGCAGGCTCATAACCATCAATGGTCTTAAATGGTTTAGTACCATCTTCTTTTGGAGCAACTGTCTTACCTTCTGTATCAATGTGAATTGTAGTAGGATTTTCAACTGGCGTTGGTGTTGGAACTGGTTTTGGTGTTGGTGTTGGAACTGGTGTTGGTGTTGGCGTTGGTTTTGGTGTTGGTTTTTCAACTGGTTTTGGCGCTTCCTTCAACTTATAAATATAAGTGATTGTTTCAGTTCCGTTAGGGATTTTAGTTAGATCAGCTTTGTCTTGTTTAGTAAATGTATAAGTTTTACCTTCAAACGTGATTTCGTTAGGGTGTGTCAACTTAACTGCTTCATCTACTGGTTTTGCACCTGTGTTAGTCTTAGGTGCAATTTCTTTTCCACCTTCTTCGATAAACACTTGAACGATTGAGCCTTTTTTAACTGTGTCAGGATTGTTTGTAGCTTTTGGTTTGTTCACTGTGTATGAAACAAGATGGTAGTTTACTGTTGGAGCTGTTTTAGTGCTAGAGAAGTTTTCGTTAACTGGTGCAGGTAGGTTTGAATGATAAGACATCAAGTTTTCAACTGGGTCTTTATGTTTCGCTGTATATCCTTCTCCCAACTTGTACTTTCTAGTTGCTTCTGTGAATTTGCTACCACCATTAACAAATTTATCAGATAATGTTTTTGTATCATCTTTACCAAAGTTTAGAGAAGCAGTTTTACTATCTGTTGTTGGGGCTGTCTTAATTTCACTTGCTTTAAGGTTAAGAGTAGGATACCATTTAGTATTCACAAACTTAGAAGCTAATTCTTTTGAATCAAGAGCTTTACCAGAAGCGTCAAGGTAGTTCCATGTGCTTACAACATCAAACTCTTTACCGTTATTCATAACTTCGTTAGCGCTACCCAAACCACCAAAGATATAGTTAGAAGTAACTGAACCTGTACGGTCTGCCAAAAGTGCTACTTTCCCTTTTGTTCCTACAGGAGAGCCTTTAAGAGTAAGCGAACGTTCAACTGTTTTAATTCCCAACTTACCAAGTTCAGAATCCCCTGCAACATTCACTTTATAAGTGATAGTTTCTCCATCATTTACCAAGATAGGAACTACTTTAAGTGAAGAACGGTCTTTAAGAGAGTTGTGTGTACCACCAAATACGTTCCCACCTGAGTATTTCATAGTGATTTCTTTAGGAGCTGTACCGATAGCAGAATCTAAAACAGCAACCGTTGGATCAATTTCATCTGCGTTGAACTCACTAGGAGCGTTCAAATAACGTACTGTACCCTTGCTTGAAGTAAATCCACCGTAGCTAGTTTGACCTTTGTTATAAGCGTCATCGCCCATTTCACGCAAACCATCAGCAGTAGTGTCATAAATTTTACCTTCTTGATTTAATTTATCTACAGTTTCTTGACGTTTTTTGTCGCCTGCTTGTGATGAAGCCTTATATTCTGCAACTGTTTTTTCGATTTCAGCTTTTTGGTCTGCTACGTCTTTCTTAGCTTGTGCTTCAATCTTTTTAGCTTCTTCTTCTGTGTTAGCAACACCGAGGTTTTTTGTTGGTTCAGCATTTACAGTCAATCCTGCTTCTTTTGCCTTGTTTGCTGTTTCAGTCAATCCTTCATCAACCGTTACAGTCTTGCTATCTGTTGCTGTTGCTGTTGGAGTTGCTGTTGGAGTTTGTGGTTTTGCTTCATCTGCCGAAACTCCATTAGCTCCGAGGAACATTGCTCCCATAAGTGAAATTCCACAAACTAGTCCAAGACTAGTTTTACGTTTAAATCCACGACCTTTAACAATCTCTGTTTGTTTCATTATTTGTTTTTCCTTTCTTTTCTTGATTAGAGGGCGCTGTTCATGAACAAACGCCCAATAACCTAGAGATACAAATTTATGTTAGTCTTTTTTCTTTTTGAGGCTTGCACCTGCTAGAGATAACATTCCTACACCTGCCATTACAAGGGCAACTGAGGCTGTTGAACCTGTGTTTGGAAGAACATTTGCAGTCTGTTTAACAACTGGCTTAACTTCTGGTTTCTTCTCTACATCTACAGGGTGTACTTTTGCAGATACACCAACTTCATGAGCTTTAGCTTCTGCCTTACCTACTTGTGGTTTTTGAGCTTTCAAAGTGATTTTAGCTACTTTTACTGCTTCTGGCTTAACTTCATTTGTTGTAGAACCTAGTTTAGAAGGTTGCAACTTATCTTCTTTAGCACTTGAAGAACCGTTAGAGCCTGCTGTTGATTTAACATCAGCAGATTTCTTAGCAACTTCTTTACCATCAATAGTAACAACTGTTGTAACAGTTCCGTTACCAGTTACTTCAAATTCAAGAGTGTAGTTGCCATCAGCAAGTTTTTCGTTAAAGTCAACTTTACCGTCTTTGATAGCAAGGTCTTTAGTAGTTGCACCTTTAAGAGTTGCTTTAGTTACGGTTACACCGTTACCACCAACTGTTACTTTAACAGTTTGCATTTCCCCTTTAGTTACTTTTTCAACTGTTGTAGAGGCAATTTGTTCTTTAATCTTTTGACTACGAACATCATTAGGAATGATATTTCCGTCTTGTTCAGCCAAATAGATATTTGGGTGTCCTACCTTAATCATTTCTTTGTTGGCTCTTGAATCAGCGCCACCATAAATGATACTCATAAAGGTCTTAGCATTAGCTTTAGACCAAACAGCGATAGAACCATCATAGGTTTCATCTGGCATTTTCCAATCATCTGTCAACTGCATAACGACTGCTGTTGCGCTCTTGTCACGAACTGCGTCAAATAGATTTTCAAACTCTTGACTTCCTTGTTTTCCTTTGAAGTCATAGTTTAGTTTATTCTTCAAAAGGTCGTTACGCCAGTCACCAGCAAGGAAATAGTTATTTTTATTAGGTTTAATGACTTCAAGAATATCCAACAACTCTTTTTTAGTCATTAGACGTGAAACAGGACGGTCACGATCATCTGCTCCTGTTGTGTAATAAGAACCTGAGTTGTTAGTTTCATAAAATGCCACCATAGCTTTATCTTGGTCAGTCATACTTTCAGCGACTGTCGTTAAATCTTCTAAGATTTCTTTTCTAGTACCATGACCTGTTGAACCTGAGCCATCAACAGCTATAAGGAAATTACGAGCTTTAGCTTCACTAGCAACTGTATTTTTAGTTTTAGTTGCAAAAGCTAGGCTTCCTGTGACTTTACCAGTTTGTCCTGCTTGTCCTTCAACACTCAATTTACCTGAAATAGTTCCTGCTGTGTTATCTTTAGCTTTGAAAATATAAACAAGTTTGTACTCGCCTACTTCATCAAGTGTCTTAGAAGAATCAATTTTACCGTTGGCAAAGACTGTTTCTTTACCAGAAGGAGCTACCAATTTAACTGAAACAATTTCAGCGCTACCAGTATTTGCTAGGTTTCCACTCCATTTGCTTCCTGCTTTTTCATTCTTAACAGCAAGTGTTTGAGTGTAAGTTCCGTCAGCGTTCTTAGTTGCTGTAGAACCATTTACAAGTTCTGCTTTTGCATTTTTGTTAGCTTCGTTTACTTTAGCGTTGTTTTCACGGATCGTTTTGTTTTTAGCTTCTGCGTCAGCAAGTGCTTTAGCAATTTTAGCTTTTGCGTCAGCAAGTGCTTTTTGTGCGTCTTTAGGCTCAACAATCATTTCGCCTTCAACTGTAACGTTTACGCCTTTAGCTTTTGCGTCAGCAATAGCTTTATTCAATTCAGCGCTTACTGTTTTTTGTTGTGAAGCAACTTCGTTAAGTGTTTTTTCAGCGTCAGCTACTTCTTTAGCAAGTGCTTCTAAATTGCCTTCTTTAAGGTCAATGTTTTTCACGCCTTCAAATTTTACACCTACTGATTGAGCTGTTGTTACAGCTTTAGCCAATCGTGTTTTGCCTTCTTTGACTGACATTACCAAAGCGCTTAGTTCTTTAACTTGTTTAAGAATATCTTCTTTTGCTTTGTCAAGGTCGTCATACGTTACCTTATCGTCAAGTTTTACATCAATGCCTAGAGCTTTTGCTTCCTTAACCACTTTTTGTAGCTCTGCGTTAGCTTCATCACGTCCTTTAGCAAGTTCTTCTAGTTTCTTACCTTGTTCATCAAGGTCTTTAGAAGCGTCTGCTACTGTCTTGTGAGTGACTTTTTTATCTTCTGTAAGCTCAACGTCAAGTTTTTTACCTTGCTCTTTCAGGTCAGAATATTTCTTATCCAACCCTGCTTGGTCTTTCACTTCTTCTGTTTTAGGTGCTTCTTTAGTTTCTGCTTGCACCTCTTGTTTTGGAGCTTCTGTAGTAGTTGCTTTTGGCGTTTCTGTAGTTGCTGTTGCTACAGGTTTAGCGTCAGTTGGCGCTTTTACTTCGTCAGCAGAAGCTACTTGCCCTGCCAAAAACATTGTTGCTCCAAGAATAATTCCTGATACAACTTTCCCTGCTTTATTCTTACGAATAAAACCATGCCCTTTAACTTGTTTCATAATTTATATGAATCCTTTCTTCTTTTCACAAAAACCTACTTAACTCGTTCTTTGAGAGCTTTCCCTGCTTTAAATGCAGGAACTTTAGAAGCTGCGATTGAGATAGCTTCACCAGTTTGTGGGTTACGACCTTGACGAGCAGCGCGTTCGCGTACTTCAAAGTTACCGAAACCGATCAATTGTACTTTTTCACCTGCAGCAAGGAATTCTTCGATAGAAGCGAAAACTGCATCTACAGCTGCTGCTGAATCTTTTTTAGTAAGCTCAGTTGCTTCTGCAACTTTAGCGATCAAATCTTGTTTGTTAGCCATTGTAACAATCCTCCAATTTATTTCTAAGCGAATAGTTTTTTTAGCGCTTGAACAAATATTATCTTATCCTAAAAGGCCTATGAGGTCAAGTAATAAACGCTAATTTAATCGCTTTTTTGCAAAAAGTAAAGGCTTTTTAATTTATTGTCTTATAGATGTCAAATTCGATACGGTCATTAACCAAATCAAGGCTTTGAGCACGTGCTGTTATCCCCTTCTCATTCTTCATAGACTGAATATTTAGGGTAACTTTTCCCTTCTTACTATCGATGGCGATGTAATCAGGAAGGTTAGTTGAACGTTTAATCATCTTAAGGGCATCCGAAACAGGCAGTTTCAAGGTTCCAGCCGAAAGCTCAGAAACATGAAGTACAATTGCTCCTGATTCACTAACAACCGGCGTAAAGTAGACATAAAGAGGGACAGGGTGACCTAAAACCTTATAGCTACTTTCGAAAACAATTTTAGAATTGGTAACCTTGACCTTGAAACGCATCTTATCGGTCGAATAATCTTGGGCAAAGCCTGTAAGAGCAGCGTCAAGCTCCTCCCTTGTCATACTATACTTACCAATTTTAGTTGCTCCCTTAGGTAGGGATACAGAACTCGTCGTCTCCACTGGAGTCATGATTCTATAGGCCACAACACTTACTAAGGCTAGATTTAAGGCCAAGAGTCCTAAAAATAACCACTTCCATATCTTACTCACCTGACCACTCCTTCTTTGTTTGGTTAATACGTTTCAAAATGGCATCTGACATAATTTGATAACCTGTATTATTTGGATGAAAATGATCATCCTCAAAAAGAGCATCATTCAGGCTATCTTGAGAAGATTTACTAGATTGAGACGAATCATCAGTGCTTGTAACACCGCCCTTACCGTCAATTCCCTTGTAAAGCAAATCATTTACAGGAACAAAATAGACATTATCGTACTTCTTGCACACTTCTTCAGTAGATTGGTTCCAATTATCTACAATAGTTTGCATTTCTGTCATCTCTGGAAAATTAAGATAAAAAGGATTGTAAATACCAACTATATAAATTGGCAATGTTTTATTATCCTTACGAGCTAGCTCAATAATCTGTCCCAATCTCTTTTGATAGGCCTGAGCTGGCTTAGTGAAGGTGTCTACATTAAGATTAGTGATATTGTCCTTAATGACATGGATCACATCATTACCACCAACTGTCAGAGTCATCACTTTAGCCTTCTTGAGATCTCTTTGAATATCCTTTTTTTCTTGCATTCTCTTGAGAATTTGATTGCTCGTATTCCCTGCGATACCATAGTTGCGAGAGGTCACTTGCCAGTCAAAATCTGACTCTAAGGCCTGAGACAAAACAGGAACGAAGCCCCCTTGATTACTACTATCACCTACACCTTGCGTAAGGGAATCACCGATAGCAACATAGGTGACCTTTTCATTTTTTATAGATTTGATTTTTTCTGCAATTTTTGATGACTGATGCGTACTAGGAACTACAAAAATGAAGAGGCCGACAAATAAGAGAAAAAGCAAGAAGAAGCCTAGGAGGCTTCTAACTAATTCTGTTTCTTTCCACTTATTCATAACGAACCATTACGGCAAAGGCGCCTTCACCAGTGTGCGTTTGAATGATGGAACCAGTCTCAAGGATTGAAATTGGAGCACCCAAAACCTCAAGTTTTTCAGCCATTTCATGTGCAAAATCAGGTGTCCCTGCATAAGAAATACCAATCTCTGCCACTTTGCGGTCCTTGATACTATCAATATAAGAATCCAACCATTTCGTGAATGTCTTAGCACCACGACCCTTCGCAATGGTATTTAACTGATAGTCTTTCAACTCCATAATGACACGGATATTGAGCAATGAAGATAGTAGACCTGTTACACGTCCAATACGGCCACCCTTGACAAGGTTCTCAAGGGTAGACACACCGATATGAAGTTCAGATTTACTTTTCACTTCTTCCACACGTGCTACAATCTCATCAAGACTAGCTCCTGCTTCAGCTAGTTTAGCTGCTTCAACAACCTGAAACTTTAGACACTGATCTGTAAAGCCTGAATCGATGACGGTTACATCTGCTCCTGAAAGGCTAGCGCCTTGACGTGAGGCTTCACATGTCCCAGAGAGTGTATGCATGATGTGGATAGCCACAATCTGTTCCGCACCTTCTTTGACAAGCTTTTCATATGTCTCAGCAAACAAACCTACTGGTGGTTGGCTAGTCTTTGGTAACTCTTTACTATGCTTCATCATATCCAAGAAACGGCCTTCTTCTCGAAGATCACTATCTGAATAGATGACACCGTCCACCATAACCGACAATGGAACAACAGTGATATTATATTTTTCAACCAATTCTGGTTCAATCGTGATTGACGAATCGGTTACAATTCTGATTTTACTCATATTTTTCTCGCTTAACACAAATTTTTATTCTATTATAGCATGACTGGAAAACTTTTCCCAAGTCTTTTTCTAAAGAGAGTCATCCACCTTTAACAAGGCTCTTGCTTGGCTCAAGGCAGCCTCCGTCACATTATCACCTGCTAACATCTTAGCAATTTCTTGCACCCTTTCCTCAGGTGTCAAGAGACGAACACGAGAGACAGTCGTCTCATTATCGCTTTCCTTAGAAATAAAGAACTGATAATCAGCAATGGCAATAACTTGTGGAAGGTGACTGATGGCCAAAACCTGACCATGACTCCCAATCTTATGAATTTTCTGAGCGATGGCTTGGGCAACACGACCTGAAACGCCAGTATCAACCTCATCAAAGACGATACTTGTTTTGTCTTCTTTACGGGCAAAGGCTGACTTAATCGCTAACATGAGTCGAGATAATTCTCCTCCTGAAGCAACCTTAACAAGCGGTTTAAAGCCTTCACCTGGATTGGTTGAGATGTAAAACTCAACCTGCTCATTGCCATCACGGTTAAATTTCCCTTTAGTAAAGGTAACTTTAAAATCAGCCTTATCCATGTAAAGGTCGCATAACTCGTTCTTAATTTCAGCTTCAAGAGCCTTAGCTATTTGATGGCGTGCCGTTTGTAGTGTCTCTGCAGACGCTAGCAGATCTTTTTCAAGTTGCTTAAGCTCTTGTTCCATGGCATCTGACGAACTGGAATTGCCAGTCAGAAGATTGTACTCTTTACTTGAATTTTCCAGATAATCCAAGACGTCATCAACAGTTCCACCATATTTACGGGTAATGGCATTAATCGTATCTAAACGATGTTCAATCTCTTGCAAACGCCCAGCATCAAAATCTAAATTATCTACAAGATCTCCTAACTGTTTAGTGACA
>ERZ772906.2210-NODE-2210-length-10193-cov-3.462320_pt1 | contig 10193 bp, 16 predicted proteins | sample MGYA00511338_ERZ772906 | MGnify/ENA primary metagenome ERZ772906 (study PRJEB29015, sample SAMEA2738076) | human oral metagenome | biome: human oral; feature: human-associated habitat; material: saliva | place: China | collected 2212 ... | reverse complement strand
CCCGGTTTTTGCTCTCTGGGTGCACCTATGCGCTGGAGCTTCACCCGTGGAACGAATCGGTACTGCGTTCCGTGCCGCTGGTGCATGAACACGGAATTTCTCCGCTAACCCCACTTTTGGGGCAGGTGTTCGATGCGCACACGGTCAGCGAAAACTGGTTCGCCGGGTAGCTTCCCGCCTGGATCTCTCTTCGTAGCGGCCAGCTATTCTTCGCGGTGTTCCCGGTATGTATCGTATGCCGTGCGACCAAGTTTCTTTCCGGTTTTTGTGGCGATTTTGCGTTCTGCCTTATGGGCGGCGCGCTGGGAGGTATCGCCCGAATCCCGCATAATACCCTTGAGAATAACGGCACCGATAGCCACGAACGCGATAACAACAACTGCAAGCACAACGGGGAATATCCAGCCGGGCGCATCAGCCTGTTCGTTGAGGGTATCGTGGGCGAGAATGTTCAGAAGTATCACAGAGCCTCCTCGTTCTTATACTGCGCTTGCTTCTTTCCACTATAAAACCTGTGCTCACAAGGCGCTTTATACGGCATCGCGTTCGCTTAAATATCCAAAATTATGCGTGAATTTCGCGCCCGCGAACGATAGTCTTAAAGGTGAGGGTAGTTTTATATGCCTTCGGAATGCCGCTGTGGAAAGGAGTCGCATAATGTCCCTGCTAGATTTGCTGAACCGCCGCCGTTCGGTGCGCCATTACGACGAAAACCAGCCCATTGATGCCGAAGTTGTCAAAGAGTGTTTGCGGGCGGCTCAGCTGGCGCCCACAAGTTCAAATATGCAGCTGTACGAGCTCTACCACGTGACTGATCCCGCCACCCTGAATAAACTCGCCGCAGCGTGCATGCACCAGCAGGCCGCCAAGACCGCGCAGCAGATGGTGGTATTCGTGACCCGCCAGGATTTGTACCGCCGCCGCGCGAAAGCCGCGCTGGAATTTGAACGCGGCAATGTTGAGCGTAACAGCCCGGCTGAGAAGCAGAAAGACCGCATCAAGAATTGGGAAATGTACTACACCAAGGCTATGCCGTTCGTGTACGCGCGCTGCTTTGGTCTGCTGGGCGCATCCCGCGCGGCAATGGCGAATTGTGCTGGCCTATTCGTTCCGATGATGCGTGAGGTTTCGGAGCACGATTATCGCGTGGTTGTGCACAAGAGCTGCGGCCTGGTGGCGCAGACGTTTATGCTCGCGATGACCGAGGCGGGGTACGACACCTGCCCAATGGAAGGCTTCGACAGCCACCGCGTGAAGAAACTCCTCAACCTGCCGCGCAATGTCGAGATTAACATGGTAGTCGCCTGCGGTATCCGCAAACCCGGCCACGGCATCTGGGGCGAGCGTTTCCGCCTGCCCTTCGACGAGGTTTACCGTAGGGTTTAGGGATCAGAGCCGAGGTTATAAGGAGTCCCCGTGAAAACACTCGCTGTCGTCATCCTGGATAAATTCGCCGACTGGGAACCTGCCCTGCTTGCCGCCGGGCTGCAGAGCATCATCGGCGGGTACACGGTGCGGTGGGCGTCCGTCGATCGAGAAGTGAAAACCTCTATGGGCGGGCTGCGGGTGGAACCCGATATGACAATTCCCGAGATTCCCTCAACTGCGGATGCGGTCATCGTCGTCGGCGCGGAAGGCTCGTGGCGTACTCTGTCCGCCGAAGATTCCCAGCAGCTCGCCTCAATCCTCGGTGATTTCAAGGATGCGGGAAAACCGGTCGGCGGCATCTGCGACGGCACGTATTTCTTGGCTTCTGCTGGCCTGCTCGATGGGCGCAGGCACACCGCCAATAGCTTTGAGGACATCAAGGATTTGCCTGCCTACACGAACCCGCATCAGTACGTGAACACCACGCGCGAGGCTGTGCGAGATAAGAACCTGGTGACCGCCAGCGGGCTGGGATTCGTTGATTTCACCTTCGAAATGCTGCATGCTCTCGGTGATATTCCTGACGCCGTCATTGAGCAGTTTAACCAGATGCTGCGATAACTGCCGGGCTCATCTCAACTAGTATATTCACTCCATACAGAATACGGAGGGCGCATGAAACATTCACACGATTCCGCCCCTGACGACTGGTCTTGGCTTGATGAGTTGGGGGAGCTGGATCCGAGTTTTATTGAGGCGATCCAGCAGATACATGCCGCTCCGATCTACTATCAGAGCCCGGAACGAGCACACGGTGATATATAGCGGTTCCGATTATTTGCACGTCCTTCACTCAGTAAATAATGCGCCTTTGGGTATATATACGTATGTTTCGAGGGTACTTTATAAGGATTTTCATGGGCCCTCAGGAAAGGTGAAGAATATGGATTTTCGGTTTGAGAACCCGCCCCAGCTGGAGCTCGGACAGCCTATCGGTTACTACCACGAACAATTTAATAAAGAACTTCATGATTCGTCATTCCCCGGGTGTGAGCGTTTCATGGGTCGCGTTACTCTGGGTGGCGCCGAACGTGTGGTGGATCTTGGATTGGCTGATGGGAAGGTTGTTCTGTTCTCCCTGCAGATCCTGGATGGTGACACCCTCGACGGCGTGAGCTTGGGACTTTCACCGCGTGAATTTCACGAAAAAATGCGCATCGAGAGGCACGACAGTTCTATTTTCTCCGAGCGCCTGATTTTCTTCGAGGATTTCCTCACCCTCGGATGCGAAGGTAAAAACATCGAATTTATCGAGTGGTGGGATCGCAGATATTGGGATAACTATTCTTTCCTCGAAGAAGCATATCCGAATACATAATCTTCAGAATTATAAAATATTTAAGCTGTGTCGACATGAACCGCCATAAAACTGTCGGCATATATCATCAAGAAAATATTTTTACATTAAACCCTAGGATCAAAAAGCATTCTAAAATTTAAAATAATTCACCATCAGTGCGGTCTGCGGCAGATACAATAATTTGCCGCAGACCGCATCTGGATATCAATCTTACCGCTATCCTCGCGGAGAAGCAGTAATAGCCAGATGATATTCCTCGCCAGCGACCGCCACCTGCGTATGGTTTGACACCAGGTGTTTTGTCACCGTTTCGTTCCCGCACGCCGTTACGGTTTCATAGCGGGGCTCCTGGTAGTTAATGGGAGTGTAAAACACATAGATAACACTGTGGCACCACATGCTAGACCCCGGCCCGTGGACCGTGGCATCAATCTCAGTTCGCGGCGGAATGAGATGTGACGTGCTGGATGCAGCATTCGCCGGAATACCGGCACCGGCCGCAAGAACCGCGCCTGCGACCCCGGCCACCAGGGTTCGTTTGAGTGACTTTTTCATAGCGTATCGCCTCATTTCTTTCTTAATCCTGACAGTTTTGGGTATTTTTTATCCACGATTCATCAAGGTATGTGCACCACCTCCTCACATTTAATAATGTAGAAAACCCCAAAAAAAGATATGTAATACGCTTCGCATGATCACTTATCTGTGATTTCATGAGGTATTTTTAATGTAATTCCAGAACACCCGTCAAAACAACCTTTTTTAGATTTTTGTCAGCCTACTCTCATTCAATTCTGAGGACTTTCCCCGGATTTATTAATAAAACCTCTTCACCCCCATAAAGCATTTAAAAATTTACAACAGCATTCACGAATTTATTATTAAAGTGGATGCCCAAGAATAAGATTTTTTATTTATGTACTGCACCGATCAAGTCCATGCCAGCCAAAAGCCCATCTGCCAGCGCCCCCCACCTCCCTGCCCCACGGCACCAGGAGGCAAGAGGCAGAACAGAAGGACTTAAGAGCTCCCTTCACGCTAAGGGTGATGTAAAACACTTACAAAACGCGTGAGGATTTGCGCACTCATGGCGTCTTCATATCAGCGCCGTAGGCTTGAGAGACGACGACAGGCAATAACAGCCCCGTCGAATCACGCAATATGTGACAGGAAAGGCAGCTGAAATCCGGGCTGCTGCTGAACTTTCAGGCGGAACCTCACCGATCTGCGCACTTAAGACCCCATATCATCATCCGTTCAGGCGCGCCCGCGCTATGACGGATACTCACAAAGGAAGAACCATTATGCTTGGACTCATCGGAATGATCATTGCCGGCGCTATCATCGGCGCTCTGGCCCGCCTCATCATGCGAGGTCACCAGAACATCTCGGCACTGTGGACCGTTATCTTGGGTGCTGTTGGCGCATTCGTTGGCGGAGGAATCGCGAGCTTCTTCGGCGTTGCAGATACCGCTGGTATCGACTGGATTCGCTGGATCCTCTCCATTATTGCCGCCATTGTCGCAATCTCTATATACCTGAGCGTAACCGGCAAAAAGAACTAATAGCCCATATTCTTGCGTCGCTTCAGCATCGCAGAAACAAAGTTAAGCGGGTTATGCAGATGCTACTCCCAGCTTCCGCATAGCCCGCTTTGGCGCATATGAGGACTACTCGCGCGATAGGCAGCTGAGCCGAGCAAACATGGGCAATAGTCGTGTTTGTGCACACTCATTAATGCAAAGTGGTATATATCACCATTTTGATTCGTGAGGAATTCAGTGCCTCAAGCGTCTTTATAGTAGCGTCGCAATCGACCGCAAAAAATGGATAAAGGGCGTGGGTAGCGCCCAAACTCCCCAGCCGTCGATGCGTGCCGCAAATATCAAACATCATAATCCGCGCAGCGGAAAACACATGAAATGAGGCTCTCATGAGCGATAACTCCATTCCCCAAACCGGTCAGCAGCGCGAGCGCGAAAACAACAAGGAAACCCAGCAGGACAAGACTCCTCGCGGTCCCCTACAGACTTCGCACGGTGTAACCACCATTGAAGAGAACGTTGTTGCCAAAATCGCTGGCATGGCAACCCGCGAAGTTCCCGGTGTGTACGATATGGGCAATGCCGTACGCCGTGCCTTCAGCGCCGTGACCGACCGCATCCCCAACGCCCAGACCAATGTTGCTGGCGGTATTAGCGTCCAGAAGGGCGAGACCCAGGCGGCTGTAGATGTCACCGTCGTGGTCGAATATGGAGTCTCCATTGTGGAAGTAGCCAACGCTATCCGCCGCAACATTATCGAGCAGATTGAGGGGACCACGGGTCTAGAGGTAGTAGAGGTCAATATCGACGTCACCGACGTTCACCTGCCCGACGACGATTCCGACTCCGCTGACTCTGCCGATCTCAAGTAATCTACTCTGACGCCCCCGATCTGAGGATCTTTTATGAAGACAACACACCTGGCCCTTGTGGTGGGCCTATTCCTGGGAACAATTCTTGCTTTCGGTTCCTTCACCGATTTCATCCTGGTGGCACTGTGCGGCCTGGTTGGCACGGTGGTGGGTCTTTACCTGGAGGGCCGGGTCGATGTCCAAAGCATCCTTAATCGATGGAGGAAGTAATGACGGAGACCAATACACAGCCCGCTGCTGTCAGTGCTGAGGGCTCTCAGACAGAGAGCCCCTGGCAGGGGCAGCGCGGCGTCACCGTCATTCCCGCCCAAGTTGTTGCGCAGATCGCGGCTCAAGCCGCCTACGAGAGCGCAAATGTGGGCTCGAACGCCGGGGGACTGCTCGGGATCGGGGCACGTCGAAATTTCCATTCACGCCCCGAGGCAAAGTGTGATCTCTACGGTCAGGTTGCAGTCCTTCACCTAGATCTCGGCCTTACCTTCCCCACAGCTTTGGTTTCAACCCTGCAACAGGTGCGTGAGCATGTGAGCCAGCGCGTCGAGCACTTCACCGGGCTGAGGGTTGAGAAGATCAACATTGAGATCTCCTGGCTCAATCCGAACAACCAGGTAAGGAGGGCTTTGCGATGAAAACCCCCGTACAAAATCTCATCCGGCGCCCGTCGCGGAGCTTGCCCGTCATTGTCCTGGCGTTACTACTCCTCATCATAGGAGGGCTGGGAATCTGGGCACTGGGAAACCGACTCCTGAACGGGGCGTGGCCGAATGGAACATCCTCAGTAGTCAACGGGTTCGGCTCCACAGTCATCGGGTCGCCAGCGGTACTAGCAACGGCCTGTTTTGTGGCCGTATGTGGTCTGTTCATGATTCTTCTTGCCCTGTGGCCGGGGGCTTTTGAACGCGCTGAGGTTCTTGCAGATAACGTACCCGGTCAGACAGCTATTTCACGCCGTGACCTAGCAAAGCTGGTACAAGCCCATGTCGAGCGGGTCGATGGTGTTCACAGCGCTAGGGTTCGAGTCCGTCGAACGCGCGTGAATGTGACTGTGTTCAGCGTTCTGGATGACCTCGAACCTGTGCGTCAGGCCGCACAGAAGGCAGCTGAGCAGGCTATACAGACCTTGAAACCCGTCGGAACCGCACACAGCCGAGTGCGTATCCAGCACACGAGCTGAAAGAGAGAAAACCATGCGTTCGGTATCTGGAATTCTCAATAGGATAGTCCTTGCGGTAAGCGGTTTGCTCATCGCGGCTATAGCCCTCTGGCTTATGGCTTCCGGCATAAGTTTGGATCAATCATGGCCCGCACTTAGCTCGGTTCTCGCCAAAGCTGATACCCGGGTCGATACCTGGGTCGGACCTCAGGCACACTGGCTGTTGCCAGCCGCCGCCCTCGGGTCGATTCTTCTCATCGCGTTTGGCTTAGTCCTGCTCCTTAAGCAGGTGCCCCGTAAAGCTGCCGCGTCCCCCTTGCGCCTGACAGGCTCCGACGGCACGCTGCTGGCCACAGTCAGCCCCGATGTCATAGCCCAAGCGCTGTCTGAGCGAGCCGAAGACGTCCCGGGGGTTCAACGGTGCTCAGTATGGGTCACCGGTTCACCCAGCAACCTGTGGGTGCAGGCAACCGTCACCGTAGCAGAGAACAGCGAGGTTGCATGGACCGTGAGCGAGCTCAGGAACCGACTTGACCACGACGTTAGTTCCTCTCTGGGAAAGCATGCTCGTCAGATCGATGTACTGTTGCGCCTAGAACAAGCCACCAAACCCCAGAGTGCAACCCACACTGTGGCAGGACAACACGCATTAGAGAGCGGCGGTTCTGATAACCATGACCGATGAAAAGCGCAGTAATGCAGGGCAGTCCACCGGTCCGCCCACCGAGCATGTGCCTCATCCGAACACTGCGTCTCAGGGCAAAGACAGGTACCTGGTGCTGCGAGCCCAGGACGGCGACATTGACGCTTTCGGAAAGCTCGTCGAACGTTATCAGGGACGCCTGTTTCGCACCGCCTACATGATCGTGCGTAACCGCCATGACAGTGAGGACATCGTCCAAGAGACCCTTGTTCAGGCGTGGCGGAGTCTTCATCTGCTTCGGGATCCTGATGCCTTCCGGGGTTGGCTCATGCGTATCTGCACTAATAAGGCCACCAGCACTATTCGTCAACTTCAGCGCCGAGCCACTGACCCTTACGATTCAGAGGGTCTTGAGAGCGCGAGCGCCTTACCTAACACAACGTCGACAGCGACCGAAGATCCGGCGCAGTCCAGTGAGGTAAACGCCCAGATAGAAGCATTAGCCAAGCTTTTGGCATCCGCTCCTGAAGAGCTGCGTATCGTCTGGGTGCTTCGAGAGGTTGATGACATGTCCTACGAGGAGATATCTCAAACCCTAAACCTAACCGAATCCACAGTCCGGGGGAGGCTGGCACGCGCCCGTTCCCTCGTCATGCGCCACATGAAGGAGTGGGAATGAGTTCCACCACCCGCATCCCACACGCAGAACCGCAGCCCACACAGTCGGCTCAGTCTTATGAGCTTGACGAAGTCTCCACACGGGAGTACCTGCGTCTAATCGCTTCACTCCACAAGACCTGGGACACATTGGAAGCACAGTCGAGCGCATCGGTGATGCCTCAGCGCCATATGATGGATGCGGTAATCGCCGAAACCCGTCATGGCGCTCAGGTAGAGATGCCGCCAACCGACTTAGGGCCATATAGTATGTCCGAGTTCTCCCTACGCGCCCTAGTGCGACGCAGTGTAGACTCCGTACCCGGAGCTCGCGCACTCAAGTCTTCCTTCAAACATGCCCCAGCCCCCGAAGGTCATCGGGAGCTGGGAATACCGGATACAATCTTCTGCCGTATCTCTGCACACGTTACAACCAGTAGCCTCCCCCAACTTGCTCAACAGGTTCGTGATGCGGTGCGCCAAGCGTGTTATGAGAACCTAGAATTGTCCCCAACCGTCAATATCCACATTGAGGATCTGCACGATGACGATTAACCTCTCAGCAGCCGAATTGACTCATGTAGTCACGGCCGTTCCTGGAGTGCGCGGCATTGAACCGGGGATCGGCTCCACGCTGAAAGCCATCGGCAGCCGTATGAGCGGCGACCCTGCGGCCGCCCGATTCGGAATCATCATCGAGTCGGGCGCGCAGAAGGTCATTATCGAGATTGGAATCGACGACTCTCGTACAGTCAAAGAAATTGTGCGCGATGTTCAAGAAGCGGTTCTGCGCTCACTGTCGCAAGCAAGTCGAGAGGGCGGCGCTTCGGAATCAGGCTCCAAGCCCCAGCCTCAGGTGAGGGTGCGAGTACAGTCCCTTCTCTGAACGCTGCGTATCGCATAACCGTCTCCGTTTCAGGGAGCACACATACCGCTAAGGGTCTAGTCCGTTCGCACATAGATGCCGTGGGGTCACCAGTCATGCCAACGCGATGCGTATGCTAGAAGACCGTGAAAACACGTGTCCTCAACGCCTGAATTCTGCCGTAAACCCCGGAAAATTACGCTTTAATCCACACGTCCGAGGCGGCGCGGCGTCCAAAGATGAACGCCCGCACGCCCTGGTACCACAGGATGTACGCCGCCCACAGCCCCAGGTACCCCACCGCGGCGCTCAGCAGACCGCCGGAAACCGCCCAGTGGATCCCGAAAATGACGGGCGCATAAACAACCAGCATCACAAATGAGCCAATTGCCAGGTATTTCACGTCCTGAGCACCCATGAGGATACCATCAAGAACGAATACATATGCGGCTATCGGCTGCCCCAGGCCAATCACGAGGGTAGCCCACGCGAAGAGGGTGGCGACGGGCGCATCCTGCGTGAAAATCCAGTTCCCGAAGAAACCGATCACGGGTGCAACAACGCCGGTAACAACCCCGTACACCAGACTCATACGCACCAGTCGATTCTTGAGTTCACGCACTTTCGCACGCCCGGATTCAGCCGTCAGATCGCGTTCCCCAAGTTCCTTGCCCAGCAGCGCCTGCGCAGCTATTGCAAGGGAGTCCAGGGCAAAGAGCAACAGGTTGAACACGCTCATACCCAGTTGATATGCCGCCGTCTGCTCGTCGCCCAGGCGAGCTACCACAAATACGGTAGACAGCAGCGCCAGGCGCATCGAGAGGGTGCGCAGCATTAGCCAGGACCCGAGGGATAGCACGCCGCGCATCCCCGCAATATCAGGTCGCCACGTCACGCCCTGCGAGCGCATCTTAAGATGAATAAATATACTGAGTGCGAGCGCCATGCCCCACTGCGTGAGCGATGTGCCCGTCGCCGAACCGGCCACACCCCAGCCGACCGGGTATATCAGCACCCAGTTCAGCGCCACATTCACCACGGTGCCCACGCCCGCGACTTTGAGCGGGGTCACGGTGTCTTGCAGCCCGCGCAGGGTGCCCATGAGCGCCAGAATCATCATCATGGGCGGAATGCCCCACAGCGAATGGTGCAGGTAGTCGCGCGCATAGCCGATGGTTGCGTCGTTCGCGCCCATGCCACGCAGCGCAGGATCGGCAAAGATATAACCCACACCCATAATGAGCAGGCCGAGTCCAAGCGCAACCCACACGCCGTCCACGCCGATGCGGTAGGCGCGCGCCAACCGATGCGCCCCGAACGCGCGCGCAACCGCCGGGGTCACCGAGTATGCGAGGAAGTTCATGAGTCCCACCACGGTTGTGATGAGGGTTGCCGCAATGCTCATGCCCGCCAGGGTTTCGGTGCCCAGCTGCCCCACGAGTGCGGAATCGGCGAGCACGAACAGCGGCTCGGCAATCAGCGCGCCGAAGGCGGGTACGGCGAGCGCCAGAATACGCCTGTTGAGCGATTTTTCGGGTTGAGTTTTCCCGGATTCCGCCTCGCCTTCCCCCAGGTGAAGGGGGATGCTGCCGGTACGCGGGGTCGCATCCAGCAGGTTTTGGGGTTCGTGCGTGCTGGCGGTGCCGCCGGATGTGTTCGCGGCGCCTGATGTGTTGGGTTCTGAGGCCTTGTTGCTCATAGGTACAGCCTACTCCCGCAAAGATGGCACGT
>ERZ772906.2209-NODE-2209-length-10193-cov-3.976721_pt1 | contig 10193 bp, 8 predicted proteins | sample MGYA00511338_ERZ772906 | MGnify/ENA primary metagenome ERZ772906 (study PRJEB29015, sample SAMEA2738076) | human oral metagenome | biome: human oral; feature: human-associated habitat; material: saliva | place: China | collected 2212 ... | reverse complement strand
TTCATGGAGGAGAAAAAACATTAGGAAATTATGATGAATTTATAAGACATTCTATAACAAAAATGAGCAAGTTACATTTGGTTGCAACTGAAGAGTATAGAAAAAGAGTAATTCAACTAGGAGAAAATCCTTCAACAGTTTTTAATTTAGGTTCTCTTGGAGTAAATAATGTTTTAGAAGTAAAGTTATTAAGTAAAGAAGAGTTAGATAACAAATTAGGGAAAATAGATAAACCTTATTATGTTGTTTTATTTCATCCTGAAACAATTTCTGAAATCTCTTTAGAAGAACAAACAAATAATTTGTTAAGAGCATTATCTAAGTTTAAAGATAAATATAGTTTTGTGTTTATAGGTTCTAATTCAGATACAGGTGCAGATAAAATTCAAGAAATAATAGAAAAATTTGTAAAAGAAAATAATTATAAAAAATTTATTTCACTTCAAAATTTTGAATATTTTTCCCTTTTAAAATACTCAGAAGGTTTAATAGGGAATTCTTCTTCAGGTATAATAGAAATTCCTTCATTAAAAGTAGCAACAATAAATATTGGAAATCGTCAATTAGGAAGAGCTAAAGGAGAAACTATTATAGACTGTGCCTCTACAGAAAAAGAAATAGAAAATGCTATTTTAAAATCACAATCAAATGAATATAGAGAAAAATTAAAAAATAATATAAATCCTTATTTTCAAGAAAATTCTCTTGAAAAGTATTATCAAGAAATAAAAAAATTTTTAGAGAAAGATAATAGATATTTAAAAGATTTCTATGACTTATAACTGTATCAATAATCAATCTACAATGAAAGAAGTTTGAATAATGATCTTATATTATTCAGAGATTCACAATCAACTATTGTATTTTAAAAGGAGAAAAAAGTGGGAGAAAAAATTTTATTATTTATACCAATGTATAATTGTGAAAAGCAAATTACAAGAGTTCTAGATCAAATAGATGAAAAATTAAGTGAGTATATTGCTGAAACAATAGTGGTTGATAATAGAAGTACTGATAGGTCACAAGAGAAAGTTATTAATTATATAAAAAATAATAAAAATAAAAATATAAAATTATTTCTTAATACTGAAAATTATAATCTTGGTGGTTCACATAAGGTAGCTTTTAATTATGCAGTTAAAAATAATTTTGATTATGTTATAGTTTTACATGGTGATGATCAAGGAAATTTATCAGACTTCTTACCAATATTAAAAGAAGAGATTTATAAAAAATATGATTGTTGTTTGGGAGCAAGATTTATGAAGAGTTCAAAATTAATTGGCTATTCTTCAATAAGAATATGGGGAAATTATATTTTTAATTGGTTATTTTCATTTGTTACAAAAGAAAAAGTATATGATTTAGGTTCTGGATTAAATATGTATAATATCGAAATTTTTAAAGATAAATTTTATTGTTTAAAATATCCTGATAACTTAACTTTCAATTGTTATATGCTCTTAGCTAGTGATTATTACAAGCAAAAAATAAATTTTTTTCCAATTTCTTGGAGAGAAGAAGATCAAGTTTCAAATGTAAAAATGATAAGTCAAGCTACACAAACTCTATCATTAATAATAAAGTATTTTTTTCTTAGAGAAAAATATCTAAATTTAGAACACAGGAAGAAAACTATTGAAATATATGATACAAAGGAGATAATATTTGAAAATGAAAAAAATTAATTTAATAATGCCTATGGCAGGTGGAGGAACTAGATTTAAGAATAATGAAATAGATACTCCTAAACCATTAATAGAAATAAATGGGAAACCTTTTTTCTTTTGGGCAACACAATCAATAGTAAAATTTATTGAAATAGAAAATCTTATCTTTGTAGTACTAAAAGAACATGTAGAGAAATATAATATAGATAAAAAAATTTTAGAATATTATCCTAATGCTAAAATACAAATAATAAATAATGTTTTAAATGGAGCGGTTTTTACATGTTTAGAAGGAATAAAACTAATTGATAATGATGATCCAATTCTATTTAATGATTGTGATCATGCTTTTTTATCTGAAACGTTTTATAAATATTGTATGGAGCACAACTTTAGTGATATTGATGGGGCACTACTAACTTTTTATTCTAATGAAGCAAAATATAGTTATATTGCTTTAGATGAAAAAAATAATGTTATTGAAACAATGGAAAAAAAAGCAATAAGTGATAAGGCAATATGTGGAGCATATTATTTTAAAAATAAAAAAATTTTTAAAACAGCAGTGGAGAAGTATCTTGATAACTGTATCTATGATGAATACTTTATAAGTGGTGTTTATAATGTTATGATAAAAAATAATTTATTAATTAAATATTTTCCAACAGATTTACATATATCTTTTGGAACACCTGAAGAATACGAGGAGTCTAAAAAATATAATTTTGAAGAATTTATATAAGAGGATACTATAATGAATATTATTTTTTTGATAGTTGCAATAATTACTTTATCTTTAGCACATTTTATAAAAATATTAAGATGGAGATTATTTATTGAAATTTATGAGGAACCTAGAAATAGAAATTTAATTCAAGCACTTTCTTTAGGATATTTAATAAATTTATTTTTTCCATTTAGAATAATAGGAGATTTTTTTAGAGCTATTTATTCTGGTAAAAAAATGAAAAATAGTTACTCCTTATCTTTTTCAACAGTAATAGTTGATAGAATACTAGACATTATAACAGTGGGGATACTGTTTTATATATTCTATGTATTTAGTATTTATAATAGACAAATAGAAAAAAGTTTTAGATTTTATATGTTGTTCTCAGTATTAATAATAAGTTTAATTATACTTTTTTATTTTTTAAAAAGATATATAAAAATAATTTCACTTAAAGTTGCTTCTTTATTTAATACTAATATAGAATTAAATATATTAAAGTTTATGTGGGCACTGATATGGAATTTTAAAGATATTTTTTTAAAAATTAATAAGTTTAAAATATTAATAATAACAACTTTAATGTGGCTTTTATATACTTTTTCTTATTACTTATTTTCTTTGTTTTTATTAAGTCAAAATTATAATTTTAGATTAGTGGATATATTTTTTCTACTTTTTTCAAAAGATATATTTGGAATGGATTTTTTATTAATTGAAAAAAAAGTTTCAATGTTTTTTTATATTTATATGATTACTCCAATTATAATAATGTTATTAATTTCTAAATTCTTTATGCTGAAAACTTATTCAAAAAAAAATCATAGAGAAGTTGAAGATTACTTTAATTTATTTCCTAATCAAGATAATAAGGAAAAATTAGAATTTTTGAGAAAATATTTTTTAGATAAAGATAAATCATATATTGATAATTATTTAAAATTAAATCAAAAAATAACTATAATTCGAGATTTTTCAGCAGGCTCAAATGCCACAACTATGCTATGTATGAAAAAAGATGAAATATTTTATAGAAAATATAGTTTTGAAGATATAGAAAAATTATATGAACAAGTAGAATGGATAATTGAAAATAAAAAAAGGAAATTACCATTACCTGAAATTATTAGAAAAGAAAAAACTAATAATTATTGCTATTATGATATGCTATATAAACCGAGTAGTATACCACTATTTGAATATATTCATTCTATGCCTTTTGAAGAAACTTGGGAAATGATAGAAAATATTTTAAAAAAATTAGAAGAAGTTCTTTATACAAATAAATTAAGAAAAGCAGATGCAGAGAGTATAAATAAATATATAGATTTAAAAGTTAGGGATAATATTGCTAAAATTTATGATTCAAAAATATTAAAAAAGCTTTTGAGATATGATGAAGTAATTATTAATGGAAAATCCTATAAGAATTTATCTTACTATTTAAAATACTTATCAGAAGAATATTTATACAATATATTTAAAGATGATATTTATTCAGATATACATGGAGATTTAACTATTGAAAATATTATATGTAATTTAAATACAATGGAAGAGAAATACTATGTAATAGATCCTAATTCAGAAAATATAAATAATTCTGCTAATCTAGACTACGCTAAAATATTACAATCAATTCATGGTGGTTATGAATTTATGATGAGAACATATGATATTAGTGTTGAAGAAAATCAAATTAATTTTCTTTTTATAAAATCTCAAGCATATTCTTATTTATATAAAAAGTTAAACGAATATATGAATTCAAAGTTTGAGAAAGAAAAAATTAGAAGTATTTATTTTCATGAAATAGTTCATTGGTTAAGATTAATGCCATATAAATTAAAAAAAGATGGAAAAAGAGCATTGATTTTTTATTCTGGATTACTTATGGTTTTAAATGATGTTATAGAAAAGTATGGAGATAGAGATGAAAATAAAAAAAGATAAGTTAATCTTATGTGATTTAGATGGAACTTTGTTTGATACTTTAGAAGTAAACTATCGTTCATATAAGGAAGCTTTAAAAATGCTTCATTGTAAAATAGAATATGATTTCTTTTTAGAGAAATGTTATGGAAAGTATTATAAGGATTTCTTATCAAAATTAAATTTTAGTATGGAAGAAATAGAAAAAATTCATAGAATAAAAAAAGAATTATATAGTAAATATTTAAAATATGCTAAAATTAATAAAAATTTATTTGATATGTTAGAAGTTATGAAAAATTTTTATCATATAGCATTAGTAACAACAGCTTCTAAAAAAAATACTAAGGAGATACTAAATTTTTTCAATAAAAAAGAACTTTTTGAATTGATTATTTCAGCAGAAGATGTCAAAAATAAAAAACCAGATCCTGAGGGATTTGTTAAGGCAATGAACTATTTTAATATTACTCCAAAAGATACTATAATTTTTGAAGATTCTAATAGTGGAATAGAAGCTGCAATAAAAAGTGGGGCTAATATATTGAAAGTAGAAAAATTTTAGACAATTGAGGGGAATTTTATGAAGAAAGAAATAAAAAATATTTTAAAAACATTTCATCCTTTAATATTTGGAGTTCTTGTAATGGCAATTTCAATTGAAGTACTCAGTTTATTTACAGATTTAAAATATCAAGTCTTTGATGATATGATTTTAAAAGGAACGGCTGAAACTGGGGCAAAAACTTCTTGGGAACTAACTGTATTTTGGGTATCATTGTTATTAGGAATTTTTTCTATAGTAATTTTTTCTTTTATTAAAAAAAAAGAACTTAATAAAAAATTTAAAGAAAATATAAAATTAGATTTAGTAGGTTATGGAATTTTTATTATTCCAATCTTTCTTTTTCTAATTTTGACTCAAGCGATTAGTTTTTTTTATTTTATTATGGCACTTATATATATCTTACTATCTCTTTTTATCGAAGAAAAAGAAAAAAGATACAAAAGTTTAATATTGTTAATTTTAATATATTTTTCAACTTTATCTCTAAAAGCATTGACAGATAAATTAATAAAAAAAGTAGAAATAATTCCACATGATTCAATATATCTGATGACATTATTATTGTTTATAATAATTTTTTATTATTTAAAAAAGAATAGTTTTAAAAATTTAGATAAATTAATATTATATTTTCAATTTCCACTACCATTAATTCTACTTACTTATTTTACAAATAAATATGAGTATAATAATGAATTCATAAAGATAGCTTTTTCTAGAAGATATAAAGCAGTCATTATATTTTTCATAGTTTATTTTACAATAATAAATTTAGTAGAGTATAAAAATAAAATAAAAAATCTTAAGAAAACTACTCCATTAATAACGCTTTCAACTGTAATTCTAATTTTTATAATTCATTTTTATGTTGAACCAAAATTTGTACATTATGGAGATTTTTGGCATTGGGGAGAAGAAAGTATTATTTGGCATCAAATATTTGAAAAAAAATTAATCTTATTTGATGAATATATGGGGACAACTGGTTTATTTCCTATGCTATTAGGTTTTATTCAATATATCTTATTTAAAGGAAGTAGTCTTTCATATCTTCCTTCATTGGCTATAACAAATATAATATGGATGTCAATTATAGGGACAGCTATCTATTTTCTAATTAAAACTGACTTTGTTTTATTTATAGCTCTTTTTTTAGTGTTCCCTCAGTATAATAGAACTCATATGTTAATGCTCTCACTATTCGTATTATCAAATTCAGAATTGATAAAGCAAAGAATTCAATGGATACAAATATATGGTTTGTTATCTATATTGTCTGTATTTTATTATCCAATAAATGGAGTGGCTGTTGTGTTAGGAGGAGCAGGATTCTCATTAATACAAATATATTTTGCTATAAAAGAAAAAGAATATCTTAAAACTTTTAAATCTAAGCTTTTTTGGTTTTGGAATATTGTTTTAATATTACCAGTTATATTTTCTTTAAAAAATAGTTTAAAACTTATAAAAATAATATCTTTGTTATCTTCTTCTTCAGTATTAGCAGACGGTAGAGCAGGAAAATTTATTGCTGAAGATTGGTTTATGAAATATATTATAAATCAAAATTTGAAAGATAATATTTGGAATATATTTGTTCTTTTATTGATAGCTTCTCCTATATTAATATCCATGTATTTTTTGTGCATTTATTTACTAAAGAAAGGTAATATTCTAGAAAAAATAAAAAAACCAGAATTTTTTATATTAACATTTTCGATTATAGCTGTTTCTATAAATTGTACTTATAGTGTTATGAGAATAAATAGAAATGTTGATTTTTATAGAAATGGTCCTATTATAATTGTATTTATGACAATAATGATTATATTTTTATATAAATATGGAAATAGATATATTTCACATAATGCAAAGATTATGTTTATATCTATATGTATATTAATTGGAAATATATCAGCAGAACAAATGACAAAGTTTGACGTAATATCCTTTGGTAAAGAATATAAAAATATAAAGAAAAGTTATAAAGTAGATAACAATTTTGAATATGTTAATGGGGAAGAACTTGATATATTTAAGCTTGGAGTGGGTTTTCTAGAAAAAAATGCTTTAGAAAAATTAATAATACATAAAGAAATGTTAAATAAAATGGTGCATAAAGATGAGAGAGTTTGGTTTATGTATAACAGAGAAATGCAAAAAATATTTGATTTAAAATCTCCAACTAGAATGGATAGTCCATTTTTAACAACAAGTTTGAAAGCAACTGAAGCAAATTTAGCTTCAATGAAAGAGTTACCTATTTTTATAACTGATTTAAAGATAGGTAAATATTATACTTATAGATGGGTAATGGATAATAAATATGTTCTTATAGATTACAAAGGGCTTCAATTTTGGATAAGACCTGATAGATATAAAGAAATTTTTAGAGATATAAAAAAAGCAGAAGAATATTTAATTGAAAATTCTCCAAGACAAGAATTAGATTATATAGCTTTTTCTTTAGGAAATTCAATGAAAAGTTTAAAAAAATTAATGAAAGATACTAGAAAATATGAGATTGATAGTTTAAAAATTGAAGGGGAAGGAATAGAATTTCTTACACAGAAAAAAATAAAGATAAAAGATACTAACAATTCATATATAGATATAGTTTTACCAGAAATTGTAAACGGTAATAAGTATGACTTTTTATACTTAGAATTATCATCTAATTATCAGATAAATGAAAATAGAGAAATTGTAATTTTATGGGAAACAGATAAGTATCCAATGAAAGAAAATAGAATTGTAATACTTGAAGATAAAAATGGGAAGTTATTAATTCCTATGGGATCACATCCTGCTTGGTTGTATTCGAATGTGATAAAAATCAGATTAAAATTTGTTAATATGAAAGCTGATACAATAATTGATATACAAAAAATAGAGTTTATGCAACTAAATAGAGAAAGAAAAGGGGATTAATTTTGAAAAAATTTGAAAAGTTATTTTCACAATTTATAAAATTTTTATTTGTATCTGGAATTGGTTGGTTAATTGATTTTTGTTTATATGTTATATTGACTACTAAATTTAATGTAGAAATTTTCTATGCTAATATTTTTAGTTCTATACCTGCAATTAGTTATGTGTTTTTAATATCAACAAAGAAAATATTTGCTAAATCCCATAGAAATAACTTAACAATTATACAAAAATATATAATATATTTTATTTATCAATTATTACTTATTTTTTTAATTTCAATAGTTGCGCAAAAATTGTATATTTTAGTTGGAAAATACAATTTAAATTTTAGGATGATGAAAATAATAATAAAAATTCTTGTAACACCAATAACAATGACAATTAATTTTTTTGTAATAAAATACTTGGCAGAAAAGTTATAGTAGGAAATTAATATGATATGGATAAATCTGCTATAAAAAGAGGTTAAATAGTATAAATATATATTATTCAAAAATTTTATGAAAAAAGTTACTAAAGCAGTTATCCCCGCTGCTGGTTTAGGAACAAGAGTCCTTCCAGCAACAAAGGCATTGCCAAAAGAAATGCTTACAATAGTTGATAAACCTTCGTTGCAATATATAGTTGAAGAACTTGTTGCTTCTGGAATAACAGATATTGTTATAATAACAGGAAGAAATAAAAATTCAATAGAAGATCATTTTGATTTTTCTTATGAATTAGAAAATACTTTAAAAAATGAGCATAAGTCTGAATTACTAGATAAAGTTTCTCATATCTCAACTATGGCAAATATCTATTATGTAAGACAGAATATGCCACTTGGTTTAGGTCATGCAATCTTAAAAGCTAAACCTTTTATAGGCGATGAACCTTTTGTTATTGCTTTAGGAGATGACATCATATATAATCCTGAAAAGCCAGTTAGCAAACAAATGATAGAAAAATATGAAATTTATGGAAAGAGTATAATAGGTTGTCAAGAGGTAGCAATAGAAGATGTATCTAAGTATGGTATAGCTAAACTTGAAAAAAAATTAGATGAAGCTACCTTCGAAATGCTAGACTTTTTAGAAAAACCTTCTATAGAAGATGCACCTTCAAGAATGGCTTGTTTAGGAAGATATCTCCTTTCAGGAAAGATTTTTAAATATTTAGAAGAAACAAAACCAGGAAAGAATGGAGAAATTCAATTAACTGACGGAATACTTGCTATGATGAAAGATGGAGAAGATGTTTTAGCATATAACTTTACTGGTCAAAGATATGATATAGGTAGTAAAGTAGGATTACTTAAGGCAAATATTGAATTTGGACTTAGGAATGAAGAAACAAAAGAAGATATAAAAGAATATCTAAAGAAATTAAATATTGAGAAAATTTAAAAAATTATTAATATAGAATAGTTATTTCTAGAAAGAAAGTCATTTATGAAAATATATTTAGTTACAGGAGCAGCAGGCTTCATAGGAGCAAATTTTTTAAAATATATCTTAAAGAAACATGAAGATATAAATGTTATTGTTGTAGATTCTTTAACTTATGCTGGAAATCTTGGAACAATAAAAGAAGAGTTAAAAGATAGCAGAGTTAAGTTTGAAAAAGTGGATATTAGAGATAGAAAAGAAATAGAAAGAATATTCTCTGAAAATAAAGTAGATTATGTTGTTAACTTTGCAGCAGAATCACATGTGGATAGATCTATAGAAAATCCACAAATATTCTTAGAAACAAATATATTAGGAACTCAAAACCTATTAGATAATGCTAAAAAAGCTTGGACAGTATCAAAAGATGAAAATAGATATCCAGTATATAGAGAAGGGAAAAATCTTTTAAATGGTATTTAGCAAACTAAGAATGGGTTAATGAAGTAGTTTCAGGCAATTATTAAAAATGTATAGAAAAAGATAAATAAAATGTTATAATAAAAACAGAAAAATTATAAAAAGGGGGATAAAAATATGAAGTTTAATCCTGAGGGACTACAAAAAAGAGAAAATCAAGAATTAAGTTATTATAAGATTATATTTAATTATGACATATTAAATGATGAAAAGAATAAGTTTAGAAATAATACTTTTTCAAATGTATTAACAGAAAGAAAATATAAAAAAAGTAATTTTATTAATACTTTTTATGAAAAAACTCTAAAAAGTACTGCTGAAAATGATTAAAAAAAGGAATTCAAACAAGAAACGGAAGATTTGAAAAAGAAACTAAGAGAAGTAATAAAAGACTATAATCAAAAAAATGATACTAATATAGAGATAAATTATAGGTTTGATTTATCTTTAGACAACAAAGAAGACTCAATTTAATAATAATCGGTTGTATAATAAATGCTATTGTTAGAAAA
>ERZ772906.2208-NODE-2208-length-10198-cov-3.786454_pt1 | contig 10198 bp, 9 predicted proteins | sample MGYA00511338_ERZ772906 | MGnify/ENA primary metagenome ERZ772906 (study PRJEB29015, sample SAMEA2738076) | human oral metagenome | biome: human oral; feature: human-associated habitat; material: saliva | place: China | collected 2212 ... | reverse complement strand
CTAAAAACCTCTTGGGTGATGATTCCTGGTCTAATCGGCCTGGTGATGGCGGTTATTGGCACCCTGATCACCTCTATTGGCATGGTGCGTGAACGCGAGGCCGGCACCCTGGAGCAGCTGGCGGTTATGCCAATTAAGGCTCGCTCAATTATTGCTGGCAAAATTTCGCCTTACTTTATGCTGGCGGTAGTGGATATGAGCGCGGTGGCACTAGCAGGTGTGTACTTGTTCGATATTCCATTCAACGGGCAGCTGTGGCTATTTGCGCTGGCCGGGGTGCTGTTCCTGGGCGTGGTGTTAGGGCTGGGAGTGCTGATCTCCACAGTTTCGCAGACCACGGCGCAGGCGGTGCAAATGGCGATTATGACCATCATTCCCCAAACGCTGCTTTCAGGCCTGGTTTTCCCGCTCGAATCTATGGCCGTCTGGGTGCGCTGCATCGGTTATCTGCTGCCGCTGACCTGGTTTGTGCAGGTTTCACGTGGGGTGATGCTTAACGGTTCTAACGCCGCGCAACTGTGGCTGCCGCTTAGCATTATGGCGTTGCAATGCGTGGTGCTCTTTGGGGCAGCTACGGCGCGCCTGGCTCGTTCGCTGCGCAGCATTTAAGGGGTTTAGCCATGATTAGTTTTGAAAATGTGCGCTGCGCAGGCCTGGAGGGTACCTGCCTTACTTTTGCTCCCGCTAGCGTCAGCAGCATCATTGGCGACGGCGCTAGTGCTAAGGATGCGATCTTGGCGCTACTTAACCACCGTCGTCGCCCCAGCCAAGGTAAGGTCAGCGCCCTGCCTGACTCCGGGCAGATTGGCTATATGCCTAGTGATTCGGGTACTTGGCCTAATTTGAGTGTGGCCGAGAACTTACGTTTTGTGGCAAAAATTTTTGGTCATTACGACGACGCCCGCGCCCAGCAGCTGTTAAAGGCAGCTGACCTGGATCGTTTCACTGACCGTCTGGCCCGTAACCTCTCTGGGGGAATGCGTAAAAAGTTGGGCGTGATTATGGCGGCCCTGCCCGAACCAAAGCTGCTGGTACTAGATGAACCCACTACCGGGGTTGATCCTGACTCACGCACAGCTATTTTGGCTTTACTTAAGGCTGAAGCTGCCCGTGGCGCCACGGTGGTAGTGGCCACCACCTATATTGATGAGGCTGAAGACTCTAGCCAAATTATTTTGACTTTGGGATCACGTGTGATGGCCGCCGGCACCGCTAAGCAGCTAATTGCCTGCGCTCCCCAGCTTGATGAGCAAACTGCGGCCAGCTTGGGCGAGCCCTGGCAGCGCAGCGCTCCGCTAGAGCGAGCCTGTATTGCCTGGCAGCTTTGCGCCCAAAGTGGCTCCGATTGGCAAGGTTTTAGCACAGAGCTCGGCCACACCGGGGCGAGCGACTCAGTCCCCGCACAGCCCGCCAGCTCAACCCCCGCACAGCCCGCCAGCTCAACCCAGGCAGGCAGTGGCAAGTCAGCAACGGCCCCCTCCCTCAAAGCGCAGGACTTGATTAGTGTGCATGAGCTGCGCAAACGCTTTGGCGATTTTGAGGCTCTTAAAGGCGTGTCTTTTGCTGTCTCGCCGGGTGAAATTGTGGGTTTAATTGGCGCTAATGGCGCCGGTAAATCCACCAGTATGCGCATTATTTTGGGTCTCGAAGCAGCCTCTTCGGGCCAGGTTAGCGTGCTGGGCCAACGCCCCGGTAGCTTGCAGGCGCGCAAGCTTTTAGGGTACGTACCCCAGTTTGTGGGTTTGGCGCCATCATTGAGCGCAAGTGAAAACTTGATTTTCAATGCACGCCAGTATCAGTGCCAGGTCCCCACCCAGGTGGGCCGGTGGGCCAGCAGTTTTGGTGCCAACCCAGTAGCTAACTTGCCACTGTCTACTAGGCGCATGTTGGCCTGTATGAACGCCACTATGCACGCTCCGCAGCTGCTGATTATGGATGAGCCTACCTCCGGTATGGATCCGCTAGCCCGACTGCGGCTTTGGCAGTATCTGCGTCAGTTGGCCTCCAGTGGGGTGGGGATTTTGATTTCCACCCACTACTCCGCTGAGGCGGCCCAGTGCGATCGGGTGGTACGTATGCGTGCCGGCCAGGTTATTTAGGGCTGGGCGCCGTCGAGCCTTACTGAAGCAAGCTGAGATGAGAAGAGGCGTTAGCGTGCAGGTTAAAGCCACTGGCAGGCAGCAACCCCCAAGGAATCAGGGCCGGGCTGGTGCGGGCCGAAAGCTGTACCTGCACCTTGTCTGCCTGCACACTTAAACCACTAAGACTAACTGCGCTAAGGCGCGAACCAGCCAAAGGGCCATTAGGGTCACTGCCTTGCTGTGCCACGCATGAGCTGGCTGTTTTTTGGGCGGCAAGCGCATCTAACTGACCCTCACTGCCAACTTCACGGGCCGCTAAGGCCACGCAGTTGTCGGCCAGGTAGGTTAGGCGTTTAAGGTCAAGGTAAATCGCAGTGGCAGTAGCCAAAATCAGGATCAAAGCCAGCACCACTGCCCCTACCCCAATTCCTAGCAGCATGGTACTGCCGGACTGGCTGGCACAGGCCCGGCGCATTCGAGAGGGCACTTGACAGTGTAAGGTGCGCATTATTTAGCCCCTTTCCAGCCGCGTGTATCAACTAGCTGCACCTGCCGAGTAGCACTTAAACTCACTGGAGCTAAGCCCTGACCTGCCCGGCCAGTTCCTGGCAGGGCCACTTTGGCGCTAATCGAAATGCTCACGTGCCCATCGCCGCAACCTGGGCTAAGGCAACTAATGTGCATGGCTTGGCGGGCATCAGCCTGCACATCTTGATCATCCAAGGCCAGTTGGGCGGCGGTGTAGGCCTGCGAAACCTGTTCCGGGGTGCGTGCGTGCATAGCCACCTGACCAGCTGCCTGCACCGCCGACTCTAAAGCCAGCGCCGTGGCCTGCAGATACGACAGGTAAATAATGAAATACACCAGTGGGATCACGACTATGGCGGTCCAACCAATAAATTCCACTGTGGCACTGCCGCGTTGAAAATCTAGCTTGCGCATGCGAGCCCCTAACGCTGATAGCTACGCTGATCAACCGCATGGCCGCGCACCACCACGCTACCCGTGGGAGACCATAAGCCAATCACCGGTAAAGGGGCACTGACCTGCACCTGTACCAGCGATACTGAGCCGCGTTGCAGGTGAGAAACCTCAGATTTAGTCTGGTAGTTGGCACGCAAAGCCCCGTGGCATAGCTGTTGTACGCGCGCATTGGCTTCAGCGTCACTGGCCCCCACCAACGCAGCGTGACGGGCGGCGTCGGAGGCGGCGTCGGCCAAAATATTGCGCACGTACAGGCTAAGCGTCAGCTGTAGCAAGGCCGCAGTTACCGCCATGACCAGCACCGCCACTAGCGACCATTCCACCAGCACCGAGCCTGCCTGGTTAGAGTGCACCACCTGGTTAGAGTGCACTACCCGGTTAGAGCCGCCCTGGTTAGTGCGCACTTGGCGCAGCCGGAAAGCCTGGCACGCCCGGTAAACCGGATGTAGCGCGAAAACCTGGCGCAGCCGGGCGCTAACCCATGCCAGCGACTTTAGAGATGGCATTGTTGAACACTTCCACAAGTACCTTGCCGGCAACAGTCCACAACGCCACCACCAAACCGGCGCTCATCAAGGTGACCAGTACCCATCCGGGCACATCACCGCGCTGGGAGCCAACGGCCCCACGCAGCGCGCGCAGCTTTGCGGCAGCCTTAACCACCATGTTTTTCATCAGTCATTCTCCTTTGAATTTCTTTACGGGTGCGCCCGCCCCGCCTTGAGACGGGCGCAAATTTCACAGTTTAAAATGCAACACCGCCAATCCCGGATAGAGCGCAAACACCACCGTTACCGGCAGCACTAGGAAAACCACCGGCACCATTTGGGCGATCTCTTTACGTCCACCCTCCTCCATCAGGGCACGGCGGGCAGCTTCACGCGCGTCATAGGCTTGTGCGCGCAACACCTCAGCCATAGGCGTGCCGCGTTCAATAGCCACAATCATGGCCTGGCAAAAGCGGCTCAGGGCCGGCAGCTGATTGCGTTCAGACAGATCCTCCAGGGCCACAGCCAAGCGGCTACCGGCACGCATCTGCGACAAGGTGGCTTGCAGCTGGTCATGCATAGGCCCGCTGGACTGCATACATACACGCTCAATCGCGTTTTGCGGACTCAGCCCCGCCCCCACCGCCAGGGCCAACAGCTCTACCGTGTCAGGCAACTGATCCACCAGCTGCTTTTGGTAGCGGCGTACTTTAACGCTCAGGTACCAGTCGCGTGCAGACAGTCCCACAACCGCTGCGATCAACGCCAACACCACTACCCCCAGCGGGGCCACATGGGTGAAACGGCTCGCCCCCACCCCAAAGGCGATGGTGGCTACCAGCGCGGCCACAGCGCAGGCCAGCTGTTGCAGGCGGAAATCCTCCACGCTCAGGGGGCTGTTAATGCGGTTTAGCCGACGACGCACCGAACCAGAGGAGGAACCAGTATTTTCTACCGCCCGCCCCAACTGCGCCACCAGGGCCCCCATAAAGGAACTGAAAGAACGCGAATTTTCCGCGCTAACGCTACGTTTACGCAGATGCACATAGGGTTCCACGCGGCTAGCCAAGGTAGGTGGGGAAGGGAAAAGGGTGCGGTAAATTAGCCATACCCCGCTAGAACCCAAGGCACAGATAACAAAACCCAGTGCAGTTACTTGTCGCATCATCACCGCACCCGCTGTTCTTCATGCAAACGCCCCAGGCGCAGCATCAGCCAGTAGGCTCCCGCGCAGGTAAGCGCCCCAATCAGTAGCACCAGGGCGCCTTGGCGGGTGGCGTAGGCACTGGCGGCACTGGGTTTGGTGGAAAGTAGCAGCAGCACAATCCAGGGCGCGGCCACGGCCACCTTAGCGCCGTTAACCGTCCAAGACTGGCGCGCTTCCAGCTCACCGCGCGTATGTAAATCGGCGCGCAGCATTTGCGAAAGTGACTGCAATACCTGGTAAAGATCATTGCCGCCTACCTCATGGGCTAGCGCCAGGGCTTGAGCAATACGGTCAGCTACCGGGTCTGCGCTGCGACGTTTGAAAGCTTCCAGCGAGTTTTCAAAACTGGAGGAAACCGCATAGTCCACCGCAAAGGCAGCAAATTCGCCGCGCAGCGGCACCGGGCCATGCTCAGCTAAGTTAGCTAGGGCTTCGGGCAGGCTTAACCCGGCGCGGATAGAAGAAACTAGGGTGTCAATTGCGTCTGGCCACAGAGTGCGCAGCTCAGTGCGGTGTTTGCGGGCCCTGGAGTTAATCCAAACCACCGGCATGATCAAGGTGATTAGCGCGAACGCTAAAGCAATCGGCCAAGCTCCACTGACACCTAAAAAGACCAGGCCCACCACCAGCGCCCCCACCAGACAGCCTGCACTAAAAGCAGCTGGCGAGGTTTTACCTACCCCAGCTTGACGCAAGTTGCGTTCCATGGCTTCGTTTAGGCGCGTTAGTCGTGGATTAGGTTCCGAAGTGCACGCGGCCAGAATGCTTAAACACCCCAGCGCAAATATCAGGCCTATGACTATCCCCATGGGCGCTCCTGTCGCAGTAGCTCGCTTAGGTCAAAACCGGCGCGGCTAAAGCGCTGTGCATCAGGCGCCCCCAGCCCCCGACGCAGCACGCCGTCGCTATCGGTTTTATAGACACTGGCAAGCTCTATCACACCATTCTCAACGCGACCTGAAAGTGAAGCGATTTCTTCTACGCGCCGCCTGCCACTGCGATCCTGGTTTAAATGCACCACCAAATCCACGCAGCTAGCTACCGTGGGCACAACGAATGCGGCAGAGACGTTTTCGCCAGCCAGCAGCGGCAAAGTGCATAGTTTCACCACGGCTTCACGCGCAGAATTAGCGTGAATTGTGGACATTGAAGGCAGCCCCGAGTTCATGGCGATCAGCAAATCCAGGGCTTCAGCTTCACGCACCTCGCCGATAAGCAGCCGGTTGGGGCGCATACGTAAAGATTCTTTAATTAGACGCCGCAGTGGAATTTCACCGCGATCTTCAATATTGGCGCTGCGTGTTTGCATAGCTACACAGTCGCGGTTACGCAGCCCCAGCTCAAAGACTTCTTCACAGGTCACCACCCGTTCTTGAGGTGGGATGGCGGCCGCCAGGGCGCGCACCATAGTGGTTTTTCCGGCTTGCGTGGCCCCTGAAACCACCACGTTTAAACCCACGGCCACGGCGGCGTCGAGAAAGCGGGCAGCTTGGGCAGTTAAAGAACCCAAGCGCACCAGGTCGGCTGTGCGCGCCACTTTAGCTACGTGTTTGCGGATATTTACCGCCCATTTACCTGCGGTGATAGGTGGGATCACTACGTGCAGACGTTCGCCGCCGCGCAATTGGGCGTCCACGAAGGGGCTAGACAGGTCTAGACGCCGTCCAGAGGCGCGCAGCAGACGCTCAATTATTTGCTCTAATTCCTGGCTTTCGAGGATGGTGGTGGTTAGTTCGCTGCGTCCACCGCGCGAAATAAACACCTGGCCGGGGCCGTTAACCCAAACTTCTTCAATGGAATCGTCGTCCAGGTAGCCTTGCAGCACCCCGGCGCCGGTCAGTTCGGCGCGGATTTGGCGGGAAAGCTGGTCTAAATCAACATCGCTGGGTACCAGCCCGGCATCTGCGCGCGCTACGTATTCTTCACGCACGTAGTTGATGATGTTATTGAGCTCGACGCTGTCTTTGAGCGGGTCAATTCCGGCCCGGCGCACAGCTTTGCGTACCTGCGTACCAAAAAAGTCTGTTGCCACCTTGGCCCCTAACTTCCCGCTCGATACCCCTATGAGCTGGGTAAATACCTTTCCAGTTCCAGACTAACGCGCCCGTTAGTTTCCTGCATCACTTTTTTGAACTTTGTCCGATTGTGACTTGATTGTGTCTTTTTTAAGGTAAAGCATGTGGGCATTACTTGGCACTAAAGTCCTATTTTGTTGCTGCTTGCTTCTTTGTCAGCGACGACGGCGCCCACCTGACAGCCGCCCGGTCCGGCATCTGATCCCACCCTGACACCCGCCCCGACTGGCGCTCACCCATCCACCCAACCGGCAACCACCGGGCACCCAAGCGTGTCCCCCACGGCGACCCACCCCCGGCCCAGCGCTCGCCTACCCGGTACTAGCGACGGCGTCGAGCTTGACCCCCAGGCGCCGTCGAGACCAAACTGTGCCGGCGGCGTCGGCCCTAGGACCCAGCAAACCAGCCCACCAGCCACGCTAGCAACAGGCGTATCACTGGGGCTTATTCCTCAAGCGGCGGCGCGGCAAGGGTGCAACCACTAAGCCGTGTTTTACGCTATAGGCATGTCTCGTGAGCGTTCCTACCTGAACCTGGCTGCGCTGGCGGTTGTTGCCGCCCCCAATGTGATCCCCGCGCGGTTGGCCCTTCCCCAGCACCGAGACGCAGATCAGACCCTCACTGGACTGATTGACGTGCAAGGACGGCACTGGGAAGTAATCCACACCACCAACCCCACCATTGGTGCCGCACTGATCGCGGAGTCGCGGGTGCTTAAACAGATTGGCCGACGTGTAGACGGTGGCTACGTGGACTTTGACGTGCCGCGCCCTGAAGGTGGGGTGACTCTTCCAGACAAGTCGTATGTGCAGGTCCGTAGCCACATCCCCGGCCACCCACTAGCAATTGAATCCCTGCGCCCTGGCCCCGGACTGGCTGCCGGCCTGGGACGCGCGCTAGCTCAGCTGCATGAAATTCCCCCCACCCTGATCGAAGAGGCCGGCCTGCCAGTGCTCACTGCCGCCGATGTGCGCAGCAACTGGCAGTCTTTATTCGACGACGCTGCCATGACCGGCAAGGTTGATTCCAACCTGTTAGCCCGCTGGGAGTCGGCGCTGGATGAGGATCTGTGGTGGCGCTTCCACCCCGTGGTAGTGCACGGCGACCTGGCCGAAGAGAACATCATTACCGGCGGCGGCTCAATTTTGGCTTTCAAAGGGCTAAGCCAAATGCGTGTAGGTGACCCGGCTGAGGATCTGGCCTGGGTTTATTCCAGCGCCCCGATTGACACTTTGGATGTGATCGAGGAAGCCTATGACCGTGGCCGCATTGAGGGCGTGGATAAATACCTGCGGTTGCGCGCGGAACTGGTCAGCGAGCTGAACCTGGCGCGTTGGCTGCTGCACGGGGTGCGTACCAAGGATGACGCAATCATTGATGAAGCTGTAGAAATGCTCGAAGACCTGGCCGAGCAGGTGGGCGACGAGCTATTTGTGGAGCGCTCAAGGCCCATGGCGGTGGTGGCTTCCAACGCTTCGCCGGATATTTCCCCTGATGACGACAGCGACGACAGTGCTTATAGTGGCGACAGTGCTTATAGCGACGACGGCGATGACATGTCTGGCGACAGCACTTACAGCACTGATTACGACTCTGATGCCAAGACAGTTGGTAAAGAAGCTAATTACGACGACGCCGGGAACTATGCAAGTGCTGACAGCGCAGATGAATACCACCCTGCGGATGGCTACCACACTAATGCTGGGGGCCAAGACGAGTCCAGCTCTGAGATTAGGGCCGCTGAAGACTACTACGACGATTTAGATTACGAGTCCTACTCTGGCAGCTACGGTAGCTCTTCTGGCCATGACGAAGAAAAACAGCTGGAAGCTAAGAAGTCTGAGAAGCTCAGTGTTGGCGCTCTGGGTTCAAAACTTAGCGCTAGCTTTAGTTCGAGGTTCAGCGCTGGCACTTGGCGCGGGCGAGAACCCAGTACGCAAAGCAGCTCTACCTTGGATCTAAATACCGGGGGCCGCAGCGCGCAAAGCACACAAGATACGGTGGAGCAAACCCCGGATGTTCACAGCCCCCTCATGGGGCTTAGCGCAGCTAGCCCAGATCTAGGTTTTAATACTTCAAGCCTTGGTATTGTGCGCAGCCCGTATAGTCCCTACAGCCCATACACGCCTGCAAGTGCGCAGATCGAAATCGTTAGTGAAGAAAAGTTTACTGGCGGCGTCGACCTACTGGCCCAGCGGGAGAAGAGTGCTAAAAACCAGGCCTGGGCGCGGCGTCATACGGCCACACCAGACACAGCCACGGAGATCTACCGCATGGACACAGCGCCGATTGAAACTGAGGAGCGCTGAGCTTGCTGCCCTGAGCTTGCTGTCCTGAGCTTGCTGGCTTGGGCTTGCTGGCCTGAACTCATCCTGAAGCGGCGGGCTCAGGTTTGCCGGCGCAAGCTTGCCAGCCACGATTACCGGCTCAGCATTTGATAACTGTGGGTCACATTTTGAAATGCTACCCACAAATACTGACATTTCATCCCTTCCCTATAAAACCCCATGGAATTTTTATAGGGAAGGGATGATTTTGCCTGTGTTTGCCTGTGTTTGTTTTTGCCTGTGTTAGTGCTGAGCGCGCAGGGTTTCTAGGCGCTCCTTGAAGACATCTAGGCCAATGATTTGACGCGGTCGCAGCTCATCAACGTGGCCGTCTTGCACATACACATAGGCCACGCGCACCTGGCTGATATCCACGTTTTGGCTGGCCGCCCAGGCGTGCACATACAGTGAAAGCTGATCTACCCGCACGCGCTGACCACCGGTTTTCCAGTCCACAATCAGCCACTGGGCGCGGCCTTTTTCAACCGCTTTAAACACGGCGTCAATACGGCAACGCACATTGAATCCAGCCAACCTAATTTCCTGGTCAATTTCGGTGGCGTAGGGACTATAGCCTCGCAGTATCTCCAGGTCAGCGACATTATCAAGCCAGTCGTTAACCTGCTTGCGGTCAGCGGGGATCAGGCGGTCACTGCCGGCTTCAGCTAGCGAAAGCAAAGTGCCTTCACTGTTGAGACGCTGGGCCATTTCCTCATGGAAGGCTGTACCTAACCGCGCTGCCTTGGAAGGTGGCGGCGGCAAGGGGCGACGTAAAGACATGATGAAGTCTTCTTTACCCACTTTGGCCATGGCCGTGGCAGCCAGGTGACTAGGCAAAACAATTTCCTGCCCGTTTTCTTGGCGGATTTGGCGCTCTTGCAGCAGCAGGCGGGCTTGTCGCCACCAATCATCAAGCTGCGGCGCTAAACCTTCCGGTATTTGTAAAGCCTCTTCGCAGCCAGCACCCTGGCAGCCGCCTGCCGCGCTGACTAGGGCAGCTGCGCGCAGCCGCAAACTCAGCCCAGCCTGCTTGCCC
>ERZ772906.2206-NODE-2206-length-10205-cov-2.728374_pt1 | contig 10205 bp, 9 predicted proteins | sample MGYA00511338_ERZ772906 | MGnify/ENA primary metagenome ERZ772906 (study PRJEB29015, sample SAMEA2738076) | human oral metagenome | biome: human oral; feature: human-associated habitat; material: saliva | place: China | collected 2212 ... | reverse complement strand
TGTTGTTGGAAATTTTCTTCGGAAATCATCTAATTACCTGCTTTGAAACTGAATAAAGATAGGTTTTATGGCGGCTATTTTAGGTGCCGAAAGGGGAAAAAGCTAGATAAAAAAGAGCAGTGAAAATTTGTTGAGATTTTTCACCGCTCTTTTTAGAGGAAGATTAACGTCTTGGGAGGTAACGTACTGGATCCACTGATTTGCCTTTGTAGCGAATTTCAAAGTGAAGTTTCACAGTATTTGTACCGGAGCTACCCATTTTTGCGATTTCTTGACCGGCTTTGACTTCTTGTTGATCGGTTACAAGAATTTTGTCGTTATGTGCATAAGCACTTAAGAAATCATCATTGTGTTTGATGATGATTAAATTACCGTAACCACGTAAAGCATTGCCAGCATACACGACGCGACCTGATGCAGCCGCTTTTACCGCTTGTCCACGAGAGCCGCTAATATCAATCCCTTTATTTCCACCATCAGTATTGGAGAAACCTTGAATGATATTACCTGAAGTCGGCCATTGCCATGCAACATTCGATGCGATTGGCGCAACAACATTGGCATTAATCGGTGTGCTATTGGTGTTATCTACTGGTGTAGTTGGTGCTGATGGTGTTGTCGCAGGAGCAACTGGAGTTGTCGCAACCGGTACCATTGCTGGTGCGCTATTCGCTACACCTGCACCAGATTTAATTGGGCCAATGATTGTGCCATCAGATCCCATTTGTGTACCATTTGCACCTGGCGTATAGGTGACAGCCGGTTCTGTAGGTGCTGTTGGTGCAGCTGCAGTAGTTGTTGCCGTTGCTGTAGGTTGTTTTACAGGAACCGTTGTTGTCACTGTTTTTGTACCACAATTAGAGATTTTTAAAGTTTGTCCTAGGCTCAAACTATAAGGCTCAGTCATGTTGTTCAATGCAGCTAATTCTTTTACATCAATGCCAGCTAAGTAAGCGATTAAAAACATGGTATCGCCTTTGTTCACTTTATAGGTATTGCCTTTGTAAGAGCCTTTTTCAATTTGGCTATAATCCGGCGCATTGGTATTTGGATTGCGTGGAACATTAATATGTTGCGAACCTACGCAATCAGAAACAGTTTTAGTGATTGTTTTTGTTTGCACAGCTAGTGCTGGAGCTGGTGTTGGCGCTGCTGGTTTTTGAGCAGGCTGAAACGCTGGCTGTGCAGGTTTAAATGCTGGCTGAGCAGGTGCTGCTGGCATGGTAGGCTGTTGATAGGTTGGTTGGAAATTTGGCTGTGGAGTTTGCACGCCTGTTGGTACACCGCCCATCGCTGGTACTGTGTTTTTTTGAATTTCAGGTTGCCAAGAACCGCCCGCACTTTCGCCATTGACTGGTTGCATGATGCCAGGGGAAAGATTTCCATCAGCATTGCTGATTGGGGCTGGAGAATTAGAGGTACAAGCCGATAATACAACAAGACTCAAAGGGAGTAAGAGAAATGATTTTTTCATAGTAATTCCTTATTGTTCCTTTATTATTTCGTTTGCGCTGGCATTGTATTTTTTTGAATTTCTGGCATAAAGCTACCGCCAGCAACAGCGCCTGTACCTTCTACTGGTTGCATAATACCATTTGGTAATGCATCTGGATCTTTAACTGGTTCTGATGCACATCCAACTAATACGAATCCAGCCATTAAAATAAGACCTAATTTATTCATTTTTCTATCCTAGTTTTTCAATATAAAGTAAGCAATGACAGCCAGCACAACGACTGACCAACCAATAATTTCAATAGATTTTCGCAATTTTGCTGCGAATTTTTCACCGCCCCACGCGGCTAATTTTGCCACCAGCAAGAAACGCGCTAAACGTGAAACAAATGCGGTGATGGCAAAAGGGAAAAATGCCATTTGCATTACCCCAGAGCAGAGAGTAAACACCTTGTAAGGAATTGGACTAAAACCTGCCACAAAGACAACTAATACGCCCCATTGCTCAAACCAATTTATGGCTTTTGCCCAATGCGCGCCATATCCCCATTGTTGTACAATGTTTTCCACCCAATCCGTTGCATAATAACCAATTGCGTAACCAATAACCCCACCAATGACAGAAGCAATTGCCGTATAAAATGCAAGTTTAACCGCACTTTTTGGCTTTGACATAGACATTGGGATCAACATCACATCAGGTGGAATAGGAAAAAATATCGCCTCGATAAAACTAACAAAAGAGAGCCAAAAATTCGCAAAACGGTGCGTTGACCATTGCATGGTTTTATCGTACATCGTACCGAAAATTTTCATATTTCTTCTCTATTTGGTAAAACGCGCCATTATTCCTGCTCTAACCAATCTTGTAAAGCCGAAAGTGAATGATGTGCAGTAAGATCTGCCTGAATTGGCGTGATAGACACATAACCATTTTTCACCGCATGGAAATCTGTTCCCTCGTTTTCATCCTCAGGTAATGCTGAGGGACCAATCCAATAAATGGTTTCATCACGAGGATCCCTTTGTTTAATGACTTCTGCAGACGACGCACGGTAACCCAAGCGACATACCTTGTAACCCTTTAATTCTTCAAAAGGTAAATCTGGCACATTGATATTAATAATTTCACGAGGATTTAATAATTGATGATGTAATTTTGGAATGAGATCACACACCACTCGCGCTGCTGTTTCATAATGTTGACGACCATCTAACGAAACCGCAATAGCAGGCAAGCCTAAATGACGCCCTTCAAGGGCTGCGGCTAATGTGCCTGAATAAATCGTATCATCGCCCATATTACAACCCGCATTAATGCCTGATACCACTAAATCTACTTGTCCAGATAAAAATCCGTTTAATGCTAAATGCACACAATCTGCTGGCGTACCATTCACACAATAATCGCCACTGTCTAAATGGCGTGGGCGAAGTGGCTCTACTAATGTGAGCGAGCTTGATGCTGCACTTCGATTACGATCAGGTGCAACAACAATGACTTCTGCAATTTTTCTTAATTCTGTTACTAAAACTTGAATGCCTTCCGCGTGAAAACCGTCATCATTACTGACTAAAATTCGCATTGTACTTCCTTATGCTTCTGTATAATTTACTAACTCACGAACTAATGCCGTGGCATAACTGCCCGCTGGCAAATAAAATTTCAAACGCAAGCCTTCTGGCTCAAATGCCCAAGAAAAATCTTTTGCTTTCATTAATAATGGACGACGCGATGCCTTCATTCTCTCTTGTTTCATTAAAGGATCGAAAACTGAATGTTGATTTACGATTTCATTTTCAATATTGCTTGCGGACAACACATCTTCACCAATTAAAGGGGCGGTGAGTAAAATATCTTGATTTTCTAACCGCACTTGCAAGGCATTTAAGTCTTCTTTTTCATCCGCTTTGAACCAACTGTGCGAACCAGCTAATTGCACAATATCATTTGGTAAAACTTCATTTGTTGCGCCCTTTTCGATACGCGCAGCCACAACCAGATTAAAAATCTCACTGCGCGCGGCGGAAAGATAAAAACTGCGTTTTTTGCGATCTTTTACCTTGATTTCCCCTTGTGCCCAACGCAATGCTTGCGTGAGGTTATGACCATCCCGACCAAAACGTTGTTCCGTAAAATAATTTGGGAAACCAAAATTTGCTACAAAATCCAACCGCGCTTTAAGCTCATAAGATTCTTCTGCACCGCGTAATAAAATATCGAAATAATTTCCCTCAAGGCTACCCGTGCGAATTTTTCGGTTATGTCGAGTAACCGTTAAAATCTCTACGCCATCTAATTCAAATTGACTGAAATCGGGCGTTTCCATTCCAGGCATTTGTAAACAAAACCATTGTTCTGTCACTGCTCGACGATCTTTCAACCCCGCATATCCCATATTGCGTTCAGAAACACCGGCAAATTTAGCTAATTTTTCGCCAACAAATAAGGTGTTGCAATCTGTTTTGCGTACATACAACGCAACAAACTCCCCTTCGCCTGACATTTCATAGCCTAAATGCTCTTTTACAATAAAATCCGCACATTCAGCCTTTAAAAGTGCGGTGGTTTTTGGCTGTGTTTTTAATGCCAAATAAGGGAGTTGTTCGAGCATGGTTAAGGGTTCTTTTTTATAGAAAATAATTGCGCGAAATTTTATGCGACTTTTGGTGATTTATCCACTAAAATAACCGCACTTTTGTTCTTGTTGAAGGATTTTATTATGTCAAAATTGGCTGAGTTACAAGCAGAAACCCGTGAAATTATCACTGATTTACTTAACGACGGTAGTGACCCGGATGCGCTTTATATTATTGAGCATCACATTGCTCATCACGATTTTGATTTGTTAGAAAAAATTGCGGTAGATGCGTTTAAAGCTGGTTATGAAGTTTCCGAAGCGGAAGAATTTGAAGATGATGATGGCAACCCCATTTTCTGCTTTGACATTATCAGTGAGGTAGAATTAAAAGCGGAAATTATTGATGCGCAACAAAAAGAAATCCTTCCGTTATTAGAAAAACACAAAGGCATTTATGATGGTTGGGGCACCTATTTTGAAGACCCGAATGCAGATGATGATGAATACGGTGATGATGGGGAATTTTTTGATGATGAGGATGTCGAAGAGCCTCGTGTGCATTAATCATTCTTTTTAACCGCACTTAATAAGTGCGGTTATTTTTTTAGGAGTTTCAATATGAAATTAAAATCGCTTTCCTTAGCATTATTGGCGTTGTCTTTTGCTGTGCCTGCCTTGGCGGATAATCCCCAAAGTGCGGTGCAAAATAATATTGTTTCTTTCAATGCTGAAGTCGAAAAAGAAGTTTCACGAGATTTGTTACAAGTTACACTTTTTTATCAAGCAGAAGGCACCTCACTTTCTACCCTAAATAAAACAATCAATGAGAAATTAAGCAAAGCGCTTTCTATCGCGAAAAACGAAAGTGCGGTGGAAATTAAAGATCATTTTCGTCATACCAGTGTGCGTTATAACAATCAAGGCAAGCAATCTGGCTGGATTGATCGTGTAGAACTTGTATTAGAAAGCAAAGATTTCCAAGCTATTTCCAAAGTGATTAGCGAGCTTGATGGTGTTATGGCGGTGGAAAGTACGAATGCACTTATTTCATCAGAAAAATTAATGAGTTTAGAAAATGAATTAACTCAAGCTGCATTGGATAAATTTAAAAACAAAGCTACATTAATTCAAAATTCGTTGAATATGAAAGGCTATCAAATTTTAGATTTAGATGTGTCTTCCGTGAATGAACAAACAATGAGCCCAAGACCTTATATGATGGCGATGACAAAATCTGTCGATATGAGTGCAGTGGATTCATCTAGCGATGGTTATCTGGAAAATGGTAAAGAGAAAATAAAAGCGCGCATTAGTGCGCGAATTGCATTGCGCGCGGAATAATTTTCGCTACAATGGTACGACTTTTTTTAACCGATTTTTTATAAGGAAAACATAATGAAAGTAGCAAAAAATGTAGTGGTGAGCATTGCTTACCAAGTTCGCACACAAGATGGCGTATTGGTAGATGAAGCTCCAGCGAATCAACCACTAGAATATTTACAAGGCCACAATAATTTAGTGATCGGCCTTGAAAAAGCGCTTGAAGGTAAAGAAGTAGGCGACAAATTTGAAGTACGTGTACAACCTGAAGAAGGTTACGGTGCATACAGCGAAAATATGGTTCAACGTGTACCAAAAGATGTATTCCAAGGTGTTGATGAGCTTGAAGTCGGCATGCGTTTCTTAGCGGATACTGACATTGGTCCAGTTCCAGTGGTGATTACTGAAATCGATGGCGATGAAGTCGTGGTTGATGGAAATCACATGTTAGCGGGGCAAGAATTACACTTCACCGTTGAAGTTATCGCAACGCGTGAAGCAACGTTAGAAGAAATCGCACACGGCCACGTTCATGGCGCACATAGCCACCACCACGATGATGACGAAGAAGGTCACGGTTGTGGCTGTGGCGGTCATCACCACCATCACGACCACGACCATGATCACGAGCACAGCGGATGCTGCGGCGGTGGTCACGGGCATGGACATGGTCACGGCAGCTGTGGCTGCGGCGGTCATTAATTAAAACCAGCCGAAAACATTACCGCACTTTAGCAATGAAGTGCGGTATTTTTTTATTAAAACACCGACAAAATGCGCTGAAAATATTGGATCCTAACGAACTTCTCGGTAGACTATAGCGCAATTTACTTAAAAAATTTTAGCCCCTTAAAATGAAGAAAAAATCGCTAAAACTCACCGAACTTTTTTTGGCATTAAGTTGCTTTCCTGCATTTGCGGAACAAACTGTTGATATTGAAGTTCAAGGTATCCGTGGTTTCCGTGCTGTTCGTAATACGGATCTTAATGTTCATCTGATTAATAAAGAAGAAATGGATGGCTCCGAACGCTATCAACATTTAGTCACTCAAGCTGTGGATCGTGGTTTGCGTGTGTTTGGTTATTATGAATCTTCCGTGAGTTTTGAACGAAAACAGCGTCAAGGCAAACGCGATTTATTAATTGCTCATGTTACACCGGGCGAGCCAACAAAAATTGCGGGCACTGATGTGCAAATTGAAGGGGAAGCCGCACAAGATGAAAATTTTGATGCGTTACGTAAATACTTGCCCAAAGAAGGCGTTTTGGTTGAACACCAAACTTACGATGATTACAAAACAGCGATCTCACGTTTAGCATTAAATCATGGATATTTTGATGGGGAATTTAAGATTTCACGTTTAGAAATCAGTCCTGAAACCCATCAAGCATGGTGGCGAATGTTATTTGATAGCGGCGTTCGTTATCATTATGGCAATATTACTTTTAACCATTCACAAATTCGGGATGATTACTTAAATAATATTCTTAACATCAAACCTGGTGATCCGTATTTAATGAATAACTTATCGGATTTAACCAGCGATTTTTCATCTTCAAATTGGTTTAGTTCAGTATTAGTTCAACCTAATGTTAATCATAAAAGCAAAACCGTGGATGTGGAGATTATTCTTTATCCACGTAAAAAAAATGCGATGGAACTAGGGGTGGGCTTTGCAACTGATGGTGGTGTGCACACTCAAATTGGTTGGACAAAACCCTGGATTAATAGCCGTGGACATAGTTTCCGCACGAATCTTTATCTCTCAGCACCAAAACAAACTTTAGAGGCAACTTATCGAATGCCACTGCTTAAAAATCCATTAAATTATTACTATGATTACTCTGTCGGTTGGGAAGGTGAAAAAGAGAATGATACTAATACGAGAGCGCTTACGTTGTCTGCGTTACGTTATTGGAACAACGTGCATGGCTGGCAATATTTTGGCGGACTTCGTGCGCGATACGACAGTTTTACACAAGCCGATATAACCGATAAAACTTTCCTCCTTTATCCAACGGTCGGATTTACTCGCACCCGATTACGTGGCGGTTCTTTTGCAACTTGGGGAGACGTGCAAAAAATCACTTTTGATGTGGGTAACAAAGTTTGGTTATCGGAAGCGTCTTTCGTAAAAATGCAAGCCTCTAGCGCATGGATTCGTACTTATGCGGAAAATCACCGTATCGTTGCTCGTGCTGAAGTTGGGTATTTACATACAAAGGATATTGAAAAAATTCCGCCCGCACTTCGTTTCTTTGCTGGTGGCGATCGCAGTGTGCGCGGTTACGGCTATAAAAAAATTGCGCCTAAAAATAAAAACGGAAAATTGGTTGGTGGCTCGCGATTACTTGCAGGTTCTTTGGAATATCAATATCAAGTTTATCCGAATTGGTGGGCGGCGACCTTCGCAGATAGCGGATTAGCAGCTAATGATTACACGACTAAAGAATTGCGTTATGGCGCAGGCGTTGGTGTCCGTTGGGCATCACCAGTGGGCGCAATTAAATTTGATATTGCCACCCCGATTCGTGATAAAGATAACAGCAAAAATATTCAATTTTATATCGGACTTGGTACAGAAATTTAAGGTGAATTTATGACAGAACAAATACAACCATCAGAAACTTCACCAAAATCACTTGAGCAGCCTAATAAAAAACATTGGGTGCGCAAGGCTGTTTGTATCGGAAGTGCGGTCATTTTGGTGCCTGTTTTAGGTGTTGCTGGGGCACTTTCTTTCGATGCGGGGCAAAGAGGTTTAATTCAACTTGCCGATAAAATGCTTGATAGTTTTTCCGTTGAGCAAATTGAAGGCGGACTACAAAATGGCTTGGTGTTAAATAATGTTCGTTATCAAACCGCAGGGATTGATACTCATATTGCACAAGCACGTTTACAGCTTGATTTCGGTTGTTTGCTTTCACGTGAGGTTTGTTTACGCGATTTCACCCTTAATAAACCGACGATTGCGATTAATACCGCATTACTGCCTCCATCAACGCCTGATAATTCAAAGTCTGGCCCGATGAAGCGTATTTCCTTGCCAATTGGTATTAATGCAGAAAATTTGGTAGTGCAAGATTTATCCGTAAATGTTGATCAGACTAATCTTACTCTCAGTCATTTTAAAAGTGCGGTAAGTTTAAATAATGAAAAAGGGTTAACTATTGCGCCGACTGAAATTAACGATATTTCAGTTATTTCAAAAAAATTGCCCGAAGTTAAACCTGAGCCGCAAGCCAAACAGCCGAATAAACCTGTAGATTGGGATGCGATTGAGCAATCTTTAACGCCTGCTTTTTTAGGCAGTGTATCAGAAATAATACTTCCTTTTGATTTACACATCCCCGCGATTAAAGGCCAAAACTGGCATTATCAAGCGGTGAATGAAAAAGGTGAAACACTTCAATCTATTGAAATCCCAAGCCTCATTGCACAGGCGGATACCGTTGATAATCAACTGCAATTACAAAAATTATCGGTAGAAAGCTCGTTAGGTAATCTTTCTTCACAAGGTAAATTACAACTTGATGGCGATATGCCACTAGATTTAACTTTAAAATCCCATTTAGAGCCATTGAAATCCGATGGAAAAGAAATTCTGCCAGCGAGTGATGTCGATCTTACACTTTCGGGATCATTGAAAAAATCCACCGCACTTTCTTTAAAAATAAAAGGCGTATTAGATGCTGAACTGAATGGCGAAGTGCAATTAGCACAAGACAAAATGCCCTTAAACCTCACATTAAATGTGGCAAAAGGACAATATGCTTTTGTAAACACAATGGCGCCACTCAAAATTAATGATGTGACATTTAAGCTCACAGGGGATTTACTGAATTATCACGCTGAACTTAAGGGTGGCGTAGATGGAATGGATTATATTCCCGTATCTAAAGTGGACCTTAATGCCGACGGCAAACTTTATGAAGTAACCGTCAATAAATTGGGGATAGCTTCGTTAGACGGTAAAAGTGAATTTGTGGGGGCTGCAAACTGGAAAGAGGGTGCAAACTGGGATGTAGAAGCCGATTTAGAAAAAATGAATATCGGTTTTTATGTACCTGTCATGCCTGCAATACTATCTGGCAAATTGCATTCGCGTGGTTTTGCTAGCTCTCAAGGCTGGCAAGTGGAACTGCCAGTAGCTGATTTAAATGGGACACTATCTTCAAAACCTATCAGTTTAAAAGGCTCCGCAACACTCAATCAGAATGTACTTCTAACAGTACCTGATTTGCAGGTGAGATATGGTGAAAATCATCTTAACGCAAGAGGGGTATTAGATGACCATTCTGATTTTGTATTAGATGTTGATGCACCGAATTTGCGTGGTTTATGGTCTGATTTAAGCGGTAATGTGAAAGGGCATGCGGCTATTTCTGGTCAGTTTACCAATCCAAACCTTGATCTTGATTTAGTCTCGTCTAATTTACACTTGCAAGGTTTACAATTATCTAAAGTGAGCGTGAAAGGGAATATCAAAAGCAATCCTTTAGCTAAAGGGCAATTCAATGTTAAGGCAGAGCAACTTCATTACGGTGAAAGTGTTAAACTCCGTTTACTTGATCTCGCCTTATCTGGCGATGAACAAAATCATCTGTTAACGCTTAAATCCCAAGGTGAGCCTGTTGCTGCAAATTTACAAATTAACGGTCATTTTGACCGCACTGTGGAGCAGTGGAAAGGCACACTTTCCCAAGCAAAATTTGATACACCTATTGGCGATGTAAAATCTAACCAAGCTATTGCGGTGTCTTACGATCACAAACAAACACAAGCCAATATTGCCGTACATTGCTGGCAAAATACAGATGTAGAATTATGTTTCCCTCAAGCATTCA
>ERZ772906.2205-NODE-2205-length-10205-cov-3.955961_pt1 | contig 10205 bp, 5 predicted proteins | sample MGYA00511338_ERZ772906 | MGnify/ENA primary metagenome ERZ772906 (study PRJEB29015, sample SAMEA2738076) | human oral metagenome | biome: human oral; feature: human-associated habitat; material: saliva | place: China | collected 2212 ... | reverse complement strand
AAGTCAATATCAAGTTCTGCGAATCCCTCTTTAACAGGGTCAAGAATACCAAGGTTGAGAAGGTTAGTTTCCAACATACGACCTGGAAGAAATTCAATCGAGAAGTAGTAAGCAATCTTTTCTTGATTGTCTGAAAGTGCATGGTTGCGTTCAATCCATGTATTTGTGTAATACTTGCGGATCAAACCAGCCAAGGCTGTAAAGATTTCTGTTGGTGTCGCCTTAGCAACTTTAATCAACTGCTCTTGATGGAGAGTATCTTTAAAGTCACGGATAAATTGTTCTTTTGTTAAATTTTCTAGTTGCATAGAATTCCTTTCTTACTACTTCTATACCTTGGATCCACCTCTAAAAGAGAATAATTAGGATAAGGGGGATTGGAAATTTTTAACTCCCAAACCTTGCCAGATAAGATTCAAAACAAAGGTTTCAAAATCTTTTTACAAAACTGCTAAAGCAGTTAAATTCATTATAACATGATTAGAGTTATTCTTCTATTCAGATTTTTAGATGTTATCTCCATAATTGCTTTCAAGCGAATCTTAAAGAACTAAATAAGTATAGAAGCATTTTCAAACTCTTTACATGAAGATAACTTTTCCCTCACGAGAAAAGTTATCTTTGGAACTATACTAATTGTTTGTACAAATCAACATATGCCAAACTTGCTGTATCCCATGAGAAGTCACGTGTCATCGCATTGTGTTGAAGTTGTTTCCAAGCTTCAGCATGATTTTCGTAGACATCGAGAGCTTTTTCAAGGGTTTGAACCATCCAGTAACCTGAGAAGTTACCAAATGAGAAGCCAGTACCTGAGCCTGTTACAGGGTTGTAAGGTTCAACAGTGTCACGAAGACCACCAACCTCACTAACCACTGGCAAGGTACCATAGCGCATAGACATCATTTGAGAGAGACCACATGGTTCGAAGGCTGAAGGCATAAGGAAAATGTCACAACCAGCATAAATTTGTTGAGCCAACTCTAGGTTGAAAGTAATGTTGGCAGACATTTTCTCTGGGTAGGCATGAGCGAACCAAGAGAAAGAATTCTCATAGTCACTGTAACCAGTACCCAAAAGAACAATCTGAACATCATGTTGCAAGATATTGTGGAGCTCATTGACCACCAAATCGAAACCTTTTTGGTCTGTCAAACGAGACACCATACCAATGACTGGTACATCTTCACGAACTGGAAGACCAAGACGTTCTTGAAGCGCTGCCTTGTCTTTGGCTTTACCTGACAAATCATCCACTGAGAAGTGGTAAGGAATGTGAGTATCCGTTTCTGGATCAAGGAGGTCCGTATCGATACCATTAACAATACCAGATAACTTACCAGATTCCATACGCATGATTTGATCAAGACCCTTACCAAATTCAGGTGTTTGGATTTCTCCAGCATATGAAGGTGAAACTGTTGTGACACGGTCTGCGTAAAGAACAGCAGCTTTCATCCAGTTGAGGCAGTCATTCCAACGAAGGGTGCCATCTGCATAACGCTCATAACCAACACCGAAGATTTCCCAAAGCATACCACTGTCAAATTGACCTTGAAACTCAATATTGTGGATAGTGAAGACTGTCTTAATACCTTGGTAAGCTTGAATCCAATGGTATTTTTCCTTAAGAAGGAATGGAATCATGCCTGTGTGGTAGTCATGAACGTGGAGAACATCTGGAATAAAGTCCACTTTTTCCATCAACTCAAGGGCAGCCATTTGGAAGAAGCCAAAACGCTCACCATCATCCCACTCACCGTATACCGTTCCACGGTTGAAATACTGCTCATTATCAATGAAGTAGAAAGTCACACCATCGCGAACGATTTTCTTGATGCCGACATATTGACGACGCCAACCAACATTTGTATAGAAGAAGCCAAGGTCTTCAACCTGATCGCCAAACTTAGCCGAAACTACATCATAATAAGGGAGAATTACGGCAACTTCGTGACCATTTTTAACAAGAGATTTAGGAAGGGCACCGATAACGTCACCTAGGCCACCTGTTTTAGCGAAAGGCGCACCTTCAGCTGCTACAAATAAAATTTTCATCGTACAATATCCTCTGTTACAACGCTACCTTTTTTGATGACAACTGGGTTGTTTTCTGTACCGCGGATAGTAACGCCGTCAGCAATTTTAACACCTTTATCCACAATAGCATATTCAACAGTAGCATTCTTACCAACTTCAACACGTGGGAAGATGACTGCATGGTTTACAGTTGAACCTTCTGACAAGTCAACATTACGTGAAACAACAGAATGATCTACTTTACCACGGACAAGAGAACCTGAGGCAAACTGAGAAACTTTAACATCAGATGAAGCTGCATAGTATGTTGGCTCTTCATTTTTAACTTTTGTATAAACTTTTTGGTTTGGTGCAAAAAGTGAATAGAATTTTTGTGATTCCAACATATCCAAGTTAGCATCAAAGTACGCTTTCACTGAGTGGATATTTGAAAGGTAACCAGTGTACTCGTAAGCAAAAGCATTTTCAGCAACTGCCAAATCACGAAGTACATAACGAAGCTTACGTGGTTCTTCTTTAGCTGCTTCTTCTTCCAATTTTTCAATCAAGAATGGTGTATCCACAACAAAGATATCTGTAGACATATTGTAAACTTCTTTATCTCCACCCTGGAAGAGTTCATGGCCAAGCACTTTGTCAGATTCATCAATTTCCAAAATGCTGTTTACATCTGAAATGAGTTCTTTCGGAAGTTTTTTGTAGACAACAGTAATTTTTGGCTCTGCTGTATTGTGAAGGTGGAAAACTTGGTTAAGATCAATATTGACCAAAACATCACTGTTAAGCGCTACCGTTTGGTCTGACCCTGAACGTTTAAGGTAAGTCAAAATTTGACGATAGTATTCTTCATCAACAGTTGAACTTTCAACTGGAGTGTTATAAATACCAAGGTAGTAGTGGCTGAGGAGTGTTGATAAGCCCCACTCACGACCTGAACGAATGTGGTCGAAAACAGAACTGATATTTTCGTTTTGGAAGATACCAAAGACGCTACGGATACCAGCGTTAGCCAAGTTAGACAACGGGAAGTCGATGAGGCGATATTTTCCACCAAATGGTAGGCTGGCAATAGGACGGTGCTCAGTCAAACCATCCATGTCATGGAATCCTACGGTATTTCCTAGAATTGCAGAATATTTATCAATCTTCATCTTTTGGTACCCCCACTACTTCATTGTATCCTACGACTTGCACTTCTTCTGTACCGTCAATTTCCACGCCATCAGAAATGTGTGCCCCTTCACCGATAATCGCACGTTTAATTTTTGCACCTTTACCGATAACTGCACCACTCATAATCACTGAATCCTCAACGACCGCACCTTCACGGATTTGGGCACTTGTTGAAAGCACTGAATGTTTAACAGTTCCATCAACCACACAGCCATCAACAACGAGTGAGTCTTCAATTTCAGCATGTTCACCAAAGAAGTTTGGTGGAGCAATCATGTTACGTGAATAAATTTTCCATTGACGGTTACGGCTATCCAAAGCATTTTCTGGAGAAATATACTCCATATTTGCTTCCCAAAGGGATTCGATAGTACCTACGTCCTTCCAGTAGCCTTCAAATTCATAAGCATAGACGCTTTCACCTGTTTCAAGATAAGCAGGAATAACGTTCTTACCAAAGTCAGACATATCAACTGCACTCTTTTCAGCTGAAACCAACATATTGCGAAGACGTTTCCAGTCAAAGATGTAAATACCCATTGATGCCTTCGTTGATTTAGGATTTTCAGGTTTTTCTTCGAATTCGACGATACGGTTATTAGCGTCTGTGTTCATGATACCGAAACGGCTAGCTTCCTTAAGTGGCACATCAAGAACTGCTACAGTAAGACTCGCGTTGTTGTCTTTGTGTGCTTGGAGCATATCATCATAGTCCATCTTATAAATATGGTCACCAGACAAGATTAGAACGTATTCAGGATTGATGCTGTCGATATAGTCAATGTTTTGGTAAATAGCGTGGCTGGTACCTTCAAACCAACGATTACCTTCACTAGCTGAGTAAGGTTGAAGAATTGATACACCAGAGTTAACACCATCCAAGCCCCAACTTGAACCATTACCAATATGATTATTCAAAGCAAGTGGTTGATACTGTGTAATGACACCTACATTGTTAATCCCTGAATTGGCACAGTTAGACAAACCAAAGTCAATGATACGGTAGCGTCCACCAAACTGAACAGCTGGTTTGGCAATACTTTGGGTCAATTTTCCAAGACGAGTTCCTTGCCCACCAGCAAGGATCAAAGCCAACATTTCATTTTTCATGAATAGTCCCCCTCATGATTTTTAGTTGCATCCTAAAAAGGATGACGAGACAATCAGTCGAAACTGATTATGACAATTAAAGTAAGTTTCTCATTCTGGCAATAGTTTGGGCATCAAACAGCTTCTTTCAACCGTGACTTCCTTGCTATCACCTCTGAAAAACAAATCGTGTACACGTTTAAGTCTACCCTTTATTTCAGGCGACGTTTCACACGCCAGATACTTGCTCCTAGAGCAGGTAGGGTGAAGCTAAGGGTATTTTCATAGTCCTTCCACTTCGCCTTTTGGGTACGGGTTTCAGGATTTCCTTCTTTCCAGACACCACCGAACTCTTCCATCTCAGTGTTAAGGACTTCTTCGTAAATACCGGCAATTGGCAAGCCAATAGTGAAGTCTTTACGTTCCACTGGAGTAAGATTGAAGACACAGACTAGGATATCCCCCTTATCACCTTTATCACCCTTACGGATAAAAGAAAGAACACTTTCAGCACGGTTATCCGCATCAATAATCTCAATACCATCGTAAGAATCATCAATCTGCCAGAGAGATTTATGGTCCTTGTAGAAAGCATTCATATGGCTAGTAAAGGCCTGCATCTTCTGGTTCATCTCATCTTCAAGATTACCCCATTCGAGTTGATAATCAAACTTCCACTCCAAGAATTGACCAAACTCAGAACCCATAAAGAGCAATTTCTTACCTGGGTGACAGAGTTGGTAAGCATAGAGGTTACGAAGACCAGCAAACTGATTATAGCGGTCACCCCACATCTTATGCATCATGCTCTTCTTACCATGAACCACTTCATCATGTGAGAAAGGTAGAACATAGTTTTCATTGAAGCAATACATGAAACTGAAGGTCATCAGATTGAAGTCATACTGACGGTAAACTGGATCTTCTGCGTAGAATTTGAGGATATCGTTCATCCAACCCATATTCCATTTGAAGTCGAAACCTAGACCACCTTCTTCAATCGGTTGTGTGATTGGCGTTGCCGCAGTTGATTCTTCCGCAATCATCATGACATCTGGATAACGGTTTTTAATTTCACGATTGAGCTTTTGAAGGAAGCCGTAACCTTCCAAGTTACGATTACCACCATCCTTATTAGGCATCCATGGACCTTCATCATAGTCCAAATAGAGCATGTTAGATACTGCATCCACTCGGATACCATCGATATGATAATTTTCAATCCAGTAAAGAGCACTTGAAATAAGGAAAGACTGAACTTGATTTTTTCCTAAGTCAAAGTTAAGTGCGCCCCAACGATAGTTATGAGCTCGATCGTGATCCTGATATTCGAAAGTTGGTGTACCATCGAAGTAGGCCAAAGCATCGTCATTCTGTGTATAGTGACCTGGGACCCAGTCTACCAAGACACCGATATTATTCTGGTGACATGCTTCTACGAAATCTTGAAATTCTTCTGGTGTGCCATAGGTATGCTCAAAAGCAAAGTAACCCATAAGCTGGTAACCCCAACTCATCCCAAGAGGATGAGCCATGAGTGGCATGAATTCCACGTGGGTATAGTTCATCTCAACCAAATATGGAATCAACTCTTCTTTCAATTCTTTGAAAGTATAAGGTTGACCATCCTCTTTTAGTTTCCAAGATGATGCATGAGCTTCATAGATATTAACCGGACGTTTTTGGAAACCAAAGCGTTTACGACGACCCATCCAAAGGCCATCCTTCCACTTCTTAGTTTTCTTCTTACGAATCACAGCTCCTGTTCCAGGACGAGGCTCTAAGTAAGTCGCAAAAGGATCCATCTTTTCGACGACTTGACCTCCCTTACGTTTCACCAAGAACTTATAGAGTTGTCCTTCTTGAGGGAGAGCTGAAGTTGCCTCCCAAACACCGATATGGTTTTTGGTCATATCCAGAGGTTCATCAAACCAACCTGTGAAATCTCCAATTACCTGAATCTGCTCAGCATGAGGGGCCCACACACGGAAGATAAAACCTTCTTCTCCCTCTAATTCATGCACACCCAAATAATTCTGAAGGTGGAAGTTCTCACCTGTTCCAAATGTGTACATGGCTTCATCGAGATTCATACCATCACTCCTTTCTTAAACTAGCCTTGATAGTTCTAACTATCAAGAAATTAAAACATTGAAATATATGTAAATACACTAGAAAACCCTTCAGACCGATAGGGCTTACAAGTAAACAAAACCACTTATGTAAGCGTTTACTGTATTATAACATTTTTTGATATTCTTGTCAGTAAATCTCCAAATCTTTTTTCATATTGTTGAATACCAAAGTTTCACGTAATTTTCCTGAGATGTGCAATTCAACAATACCTGAATCGTACTCCGCTTTTGCGACATAGAGGTTATCGTAAATATCTGCATAAGAACGATATGAAAATTCTTGTACGGTTTGCTTACGCTCAATTAATTTGGCAACTTTAGCAACCAAGTCTTTCTTAAGAGTCACTTGATTCCAATCCACCTGATTAACCTCATCAGGGGCATTGTAGCTATTCATGGCACGCTTGACATCTGCTTCCGTGTAATTGCCATCTTCGCCTGTAGCAACCATCTTAGTGCGCTGGAATTCTTGTCCCAATTGCATGAAACACATCCCCTGCATACTTAGATTAAGAGCATTTGCCAAGTAGATACGTTTTTCAATATCCTCTGGCGAATCATGTGGATGCAAATGATGCATAAGGTCATTCAAATTGTAGTTGTCATGCGCTTCGATATAGTTGAGGACCTGACCTGGCATGAGGTAGTTTACAAAACCACGGCTTCCAAGCAGACTCTTGGCAATCTGGTCTTCCAATGGAGCTCCAGACACATAGCCATTACTGATGTGTCCATAGACCTCTGCTCCCTTGACCGCGTCACGCGCATTGTCATTGAAAAATCCGATTCTAGGCATCAGAGCTGCATTATCCTTCTTAGCCTTTTGCTCAGCTGGAAGACCTGTTCCCATGTCCCATCCTTCACCGTAAAGGAGGATTCGAGGATCAATATCATCCATGGCTGAACGGATGGCTTTCATCGTTTCAATATCATGCAGACCCATGAGGTCAAATCGGAAACCATCTACGCCAAATTCTTCAGCCCAATAGGTTAAAGAATCAATCATGTATTTGCGATACATTTCCTTTTCACTGGCCGTTTCGTTTCCACAGCCTGACCCGTCTTGGAAAGCCCCATTGTCATGCATACGGTAATAATAAGCCGGTACAGACAGTTGGAAAGGAGAGCTGTAAGATGAGTAAGTATGGTTATAAACCACATCCATGATAACCCCTATTCCTGCCTCATGGTAGGCCTGAATCATTTTCTTAAGCTCTAAAATTGGTGCCACGGGATTCTTTTGATCAGCAGCAAACTGACGATCCGGAACATTGTAATTTTCAGGATCGTACCCCCAGTTGCAGAGAAGCTTCCCACCTTTATCGTAGGTTTTATGGTGATCAAAGACCGGTTGCAGTTGGACATAGTTGTAGCCCATACGTTTGAGGTAATCAAAACAAGTCACATCTCCATGGGCATTTCTAGTCCCTTTCTGACAAGCACCTAGATAGGTTCCTCTATAGGACTTCTTAACCCCAGACGTCTCTGAAATCGAGAAGTCACGGAGGTGCATTTCACAGATTACGGATGAGCAAGCATTTGCCTTACGCCAGCTCGCTTTTTGCTTAGTAACCTTTTCATACCCTCTTGGGACAAGTCTCTTAGGATTGACCACCAAACTTTTTTTATTATCTAAGCTAAGGGCGATACTGTAGGGGTCTCTTGTATCCTGATAGAAACTTTCCTCATGATATACACGAAACTGGTAGGCCACTCCATCCAAATCTTTTTTGACGGTGACAGACCATACACCGTGAGTATTCATCTCATGACGGTCCTTATTGATACTGGTTCCTCGGCTCATCTTAATGATCTTAGGGTTTTTACTGCCCTTTTTAAAAAGCAAGAGCTTCACACGACGAGCTAGAGGTGACCAAAGGCGAAACTCTGTAGCCCCTTTTTCATACTTATGACCTAACCAACCTTGAAAGCCCCACTTCTGATCAAATTCCTGTCTACGAAGAGCCATATCAAAGGCATGCTGGTCACGACCTTCGAAACTATGGCTAGTCAAGGCTGCCTGTTTAGAATAATAAACAGTTGGATCACCTTCAACTATCCAAATAGCATTGGGAGCATCCCCTAGGAAGCGTCGGACACGGTAATCATGTGTTTGCCTCGACCAGTCTTCCGTTTTGACCAAAAGATTGACAGAATCAATAAAACGATTGGAGGGAGAAGTAACCTGACCAACAAGGCCAAAATCATCCTCACGTGAAAAATGGGCTTCTTCGCCCCAATAACCATCTAGCCACTTCCACATACTGTATCTGGAATAGTCGCCATGCATACTATGAAAATGAACGGTTAATAAATTGTCCATTTTTTACTCCTTAGTTTTTGTTACTCACTTTTTCTCCTATTATAGCAGAAAATGTTCGTTTTGTAAGCGTTCTTATGGAATATTTTGCAATTTTTTGGTCTATTTTGAACATAAAAAAAGAATGAGAAAATAAATGGCAAAACACTCATTTTTCTCATTTCTTTTGTCTATTTTAATTCTTTTAAAAACCAGGCTTGAGACTCTTTCCAGTTCATTATTCTTGAGTCATCAAAACCTTACGTGGTTTGGTACCTTCAGCTGGTCCGATAACGCCTGCTTCTTCCAACTCTTCCATCAAACGAGTGGCACGGTTGAAACCAACTGACAGACGACGTTGAATCATGGAAGCACTTGCTTTTTGTGTTTCAAGGACCAAAGCCTTGGCCTCTTCAAAGAGTGGGTCACCTTCTGAGCTACCACCATTGGCAGAGGAACCTCCACCAAAATCATTTTCAGAAACTTCACCAGGATCAAAGCTCTCATCATAGTCAGCTGAAGCCTGATCCTTGATAAAGGTCACAATACGTTCCACGTCATCATCAGAGATGAAGGAACCTTGTAGACGAACAGGGTGGTTCTCATCAATCGGTTTGAAAAGCATATCCCCACGTCCGAGTAGCTTTTCTGCCCCATTTTCATCTAAAATGGTACGACTATCTGTTCCCGAAGACACCGCAAAGGCCACACGAGATGGCACATTGGCCTTAATCAAACCAGAGATAACATCAACCGACGGACGTTGAGTGGCGAGAATCATGTGAATTCCCGCAGCACGCGCTTTTTGTCCCAAACGAATGATGGCATCTTCCACTTCCTTACTGGCTACCATCATCAAGTCAGCCAACTCATCAACGATAACCACAATTAAAGGCAAGGGAATCTGTTTTTCTTGCGACTGGGCATTCCAGTCTTCAACCTTGGCATTGTAGCCAGCAATGTTACGCACGCCAAACTTACTAAAGAGTTCGTAACGATTTTCCATCTCATCTACCACTTTTTGAAGAGCCTTGGCAGCCTTACGTGGGTTAGTCACCACAGGGATAAGGAGATGAGGAATATCATTGTAAACCGAAAGTTCAACCATCTTCGGATCGACCATGAGGAACTTCACCTGGTCAGGACGAGCCTTCATAAGAATACTAGAGATAATACCGTTAACCGCAACCGATTTACCTGAACCTGTAGATCCAGCCACCAGCAAGTGAGGCATCCGACCCAAATCAAAGCTACGAGCCGAACCATCAACTGCCTTACCGAGAGGAACTTCCAAGAGCTTATTAGGATCCGTCTTGGACTGTTCCCAAAGTTCACGGAAAGAAACCGTCGCAATCTCGGAATTAGGTACTTCGATACCAACTAAAGATTTTCCAGGTATAGGTGCCTCAATACGGACATCTTTTGCAGCAAGAGCCAGAGCCAAGTCATCTGCTAAATTGGAAATACGA
>ERZ772906.2202-NODE-2202-length-10221-cov-3.739721_pt1 | contig 10221 bp, 9 predicted proteins | sample MGYA00511338_ERZ772906 | MGnify/ENA primary metagenome ERZ772906 (study PRJEB29015, sample SAMEA2738076) | human oral metagenome | biome: human oral; feature: human-associated habitat; material: saliva | place: China | collected 2212 ... | reverse complement strand
ACTCAAATTCGTTAATCAAATATAAAGCTTGCTTTAATAGTACGAAAATATCAATTCTTCAATCTACTAATTATGACTACTTTCACACAACAATTTTAATTGTTGTAACGCCTCTCTATTAAATTCTTCTGGCTGATAAGTTATTGACTGATCTAAAGCACGAGTATATATATCTTCTGGAAGCTTTATAATCACATCATTTTTTACATCATAAAAGAAAGGTTCATAATCTGTAATATGATTGCTATATCGACTAGGATGAACTAACAAATTAGGAGCAAAAAAGTCAGGTTCTCCATTATCTGACTCTATTTCCAACAACACAACATCACCAACACTCCCAAAGTTATATAATGGACCTTTAGTCAGTTTTCGATATTCACCCGTATTTAAATCATATATTTCTCCAAATCTTTTCTTCTCAGGCATTCTAGTTAATACAAGATATGAACTGTTAATAATGCCATTATATGTCGAATATGAATCTAAAGAGATAAGATTAACAGTATTTTGAAGATTTCTTACAACATTAGAACTATCCATATAAACATATCCATATAAAGATGGTGAGAATATAAACTGATTTTTATATGAAAACTCTTGACTAACTAATTGAAATGCAAACTTTTCTCTTTCTGATTGATATATTTTTTGGTTCATAATAACTAATATGTTATCTTTATCCAACACAATCTGATATCGTTTCGCATCATTTTCAATTATAGGTAACGCATATAAATCCATAGTATTATTAGTAATACGTAAAATGCTCCAAGTATGATCCTGCTCTTCTAACAACAAGTATAGTGCCTTATTATTATAAGCAACATACCTTATAGCTGAATCGAATTTTTTAGCAATGGAATGAAGATCAATAGTCTCATAATCATTAAAATTTCTCACATTATAAACAGTTAAAACATGAGAATCTAATCGTACTAAACTCCCTTGTAAATCCATATCAATTCTTTTGGACTGATTATTATTCAAATAATAACCAATCATCACTAAAAGAACTACAATAAGAATAATCATTTCATAGAATTTTGAACTTTTTTTCATATAAACTCTCTATCAAGCTAAATAATAAAACTTAACAATAGCCCTATTATGCTTTGTCGAAATATCTCAATCACAACCAGATTAAACTAAAAAATACATTAATTTAATCTTAATTAAATTGTAAACTGTATGTTTTACAAAAACAATATACGTAACATAAATAAAAAAGCTATTATATCCAAACCAATATCATATGTTTGGATATAATAGCTTTAATGCTATCAAACTTTATTTAATTAGCGACTTTCTAAAGGAAACTCAGGATCAGGTTCGTTTGTCATACAATCAAAACTTATCATTTTTTCCCGCGACTCACCGCAAGGTTTGCCCCCAACAGTCCTACCCGATTGATATGGGGATGGCGATGTGAGGTACTTTCTTTAATAGATGTTATACGAGATCGTTGAAATTTTTCAAACACAGTATCTAATTCTCGCAAGAGAACCTTCTTTTGCGATGCTTTTAATTCATACAAGTCCCCTTTGAACTTAATATGTGTATCCTTCACAGCGGTGCTAATGTCATAAATGCGTTCTTGCTGTTCATTATTAACATTCACGAGTTCATCTAAGGTCAGCTCATAATAGCGAGCCAACGCACACAATGTATCGAGGTCTGGTTCTCTATAGCCAGTCTCGTAATTTGACAATGCTGCATTACTAATGCCTACAGCCTTAGCGACTTCGATTTGGCTCTTTCCCATGCGTACGCGAGCCCGTTTTAAGTTCTTGTAAAATTGCATGTTCATCACCTATATCGACTCTATTTAATAGTATTACATTGTTTCACTAATCATTTTGAAAGCTTCTTCTGCAACAGCCAATGTTTTATCGATTTCTGCGCCCTTATGACACATAGATACGAAGTTGCTTTCAAAAGAGCTTGGCGCATAGTAAATACCATGGCTCAAGTTATGATGGAAGAATGTCTTGAAATGGTCCGCATTGCATGCACTAGCGTCATCAAAATTGTGAACTAGTTTATCTGTAAAGAACAATGTAAACATGGATCCCACACGTTGTACTACAGCTGGCACATTGTATTTCTTAGCCAATTCTTCAAGACCATTACACAATGCTTTTGTGCTATCTTCCACTTGTTTAAAGATGGTTGGGTCTCGTTGTAACATAGATAATGTAGCAAGGCCTGCCGTTACAGCCACAGGATTACCACTCAAAGTACCAGCTTGGTAAATAGGGCCTGATGGTGCTACTTCGCTCATAATTTTGCTAGAACCACCAAATACAGCAAGAGGCATACCACCGCCAACGATTTTACCAAGGCAAGTCAAATCGGGTTTGATATTGTATAGTTTTTGTGCACCACCGCTGCTAGCGCGGAATCCACACATAACTTCGTCAAAGATTAATAGGGCACCATGCGCCTTTGTTACATCGCGCAAGGTTTCAAGGAATCCTTCTACTGGTGGCACACAGCCCATATTGCCTGCAACAGGTTCTACAATAATACAAGCAATAGTATCGCCCATTTCATCAAATAATTGTTTAACCGCATCAATATCATTGTATGGCAATGTGATGGTATTTTCTGCAACGCCCTTTGGTACGCCTGGGCTGTCTGGCACGCCAAATGTAGCGAGGCCAGAGCCGGCTTTTACCAATAGAGAATCACTATGACCATGGTAACAACCAACAAATTTAACGATGCGGTCGCGGCCCGTATACCCACGAGCTACACGCAATGCACTCATGGTCGCTTCTGTACCGGAATTAACGAGGCGCACCATTTCCATAGATGGCATGAAGGCTTGGATTTTTTTAGCCAATTCCGTTTCTAACAGTGTAGGCGCACCATAGCTTGTACCACGAGGAATGGCCTCTTGTAGACTAGCTACGACCTCAGGGTTCGCATGGCCCAAAATCATAGGGCCCCAGCTCAACACATAGTCGATGTATTCGTTGTTATCGATGTCATAGATACGGCTGCCACTAGCGGAGCTAATAAATGGAGGGTTTGAGCCTACGCTGCGATAGGAGCGAACAGGGCTATTAACGCCACCCGGCATATATCGTTTCGCTTCATCAAACGCTTTTTCTGATTTACCTAGTTGTAACATAGTCACTCCTTATTGTTTAAGCCAACGTGCCACATCAAGGGCATGGTATGTAATGATAATCTTAGCGCCAGCTCGTTTCATGGAGAGCATCGTTTCCATAACAAGGCGTTGTTCATCGATAAGACCAGCAGCTGCAGCCGTTTTAACCATGGCATATTCGCCGGATACATTGTAGACAGCCAATGGCAATTCATAACGGTCACGGGCTTCGCGAACGATATCCAAATAGCATAATGCCGGTTTAATCATGATAATATCCGTACCTTCAGTGATATCGAGTTCGATTTCACGCATTGCTTCTAATCGATTAGCCGGATCCATTTGATACGATTTACGGTCTCCAAATTGTGGAGCCGAATTAACGGCGCCACGGAATGGACCATAGTAGGCAGATGCATATTTGGCAGCATAGCTCATGATAGATACATTGGTGAAACCAGCTTCATCAAGAGCTTCACGAATAGCACCTACACGGCCATCCATCATATCTGATGGCGCCACCATATGAGCACCGGCTTGCGCTTGGCTAACCGCAACCTTGCACAATAGAGGCAATGTTTCATCATTCAAGATTTCATGGTGATCAATCATGCCGCAGTGACCTGTAGAGGTATATTGGCATAAGCATACGTCTGCAATGACCAATAGATTTGGCACCGCTTCACGAATGGCTTTAATCGCTTGTTGTACCGGTTGCTCCATATCCCAAGCAGAGGAACCTTGTTCATCCTTATAGGTAGGGATGCCAAAGATTTCTACACCACGAATGCCGAGGTCATAAGCCTCTTGCGCCACCTTTACCGCTTCGTCTACGGATAAATGATATTGCCCTGGCAATGTGTCGATTTCTTTTTTAATTCCTTCACCAGGAACGATGAATAATGGATATATTAAATCAGTTGTATCTAATGTTGTTTCTCGTACTAAATCACGCATTTCTGGAGAAGTGCGCAAACGGCGAGGACGATATGTTAAATCGTACATAGTAAATTTCCTTCTTCCGTTTAATAATGACAGTATATTAGTTAGCGCAGTCTTTCACAATTGTATCTACAAGACCTTCTGTCGTATACACAGGACTAATGATATCTACCTTTAAACCAGCGCTCATAGCAGTAGCGGCCGTAATAGGTCCGATACAGGCAATTTTCGTATGTGCTAATAGTGAAAGTGCATCTTCACCCAATAAATCTAACGTATTGGTAACTGTAGAGGAGCTAGTAAATGTAATATAGTCGACATGACCATGTTGCAATGCATCTACCAAAGCCTCTTGTTGAGATGTATCTTGTTGCGTTTCATACAAGCGCAAGATATCTACGTCGATATCTAAGTGACGCAATTCACGAGGAATCACTTCACGAGCCTTCTTAGGTTGAATTAATAACACCGTATCTCCAGCTTTTACATGCTGTTTCAATGCATCAACAACAGATTCAGCCTTATAATCTACAGGGATAATATCCGGCGTAATGCCATAGTTAGTCAACGCCTTAGCTGTGGCACTGCCGATAGCACATACCTTAGCATAGCCTAAAGAGCGTGCATCCTTACCTTCTCCGTACAATGCATCAAAGAAGTAGCGTACCCCTTCAGCGGATGTGAATACGACACAAGAATAGCGATCTACGCCATGTAATAAACGTTTATCTTCATCAAATAATTCTACAGGCTCTGTTTTAATAGCTGCTGCTTGGATAACATTGGCGCCTTGATTCATGAGCATATCGCGGAATTTGCTAGCTTGAGAGCGAGCACGAGTAACTACAATCGTTTTGCCGAATAATGGCTTGTTATCGAACCATTGCAATTGTTCACGCAAGTTTACAACATCGCCTACGACGATGATGGCTGGTGCTTTTAGTTGTGCCTTTTCCACGTCTTCTACAACATGTTCTAGGGTGGAAACAAGCACCTCTTGAACAGGTTTAGTACCCCAGCGAATGAGCGCCACTGGTGTATTAGCAGGACGGCCATGAGCCATCAATTTTTCTGCAATCGTAGGTAAATTGCCTACGCCCATGACAAAACAAAGTGTATCCACTGCTGTAGCAAGACCTTCCCAATGGATGCCAGACACCGCTTTTGTTGGGTCTTCATGACCAGTAACAACCGCAAAGGATGTAGCCATAGCACGTTGTGTCACAGGAATACCTGCATAAGCAGGCGCTGCGATAGGCGATGTAACACCAGGTACAAATTCAAAAGGAACACCAGCCTCACGAAGGGCCATCGCCTCTTCGCCGCCACGACCAAATACGAGTGGATCCCCACCTTTTAGACGGGCCACGATTTTGCCTTCTTTCCCCTTTGCCACCAATAATTCATTGATTTCCCATTGGTGCATAGTATGGTCCTTGCATTGTTTTCCTGCGTAAATCAATTCCGCATCAGGTCTAGCCCATTCTAATAGGTGAGCATCTGCTAAATAGTCATATACGATAACATCTGCACGTTCAATGCATTCTTTACCTTTTACGGTGATTAATTTAGAATCTCCAGGGCCTGCGCCAATCAAATATACTAAACCTGTCATTTTATAATTCCCTCCTTAACAAGGGCTTCCACAATGTGTTTGCCCCCTTCTTCATATAAGGCTTTTGCAAGATTTTTGCCTAACATAGCCCCTTTCTTAGCAGGACCAGACAATTCTCCTTCATATACTGTTTTACCATCTAAGGATGCAATGAGCGCTTTCAAATTAAGCTGTCCTTTTTCAACAGTTCCATATACACCCATCGGCACTTGGCAGCCCCCATTGAGTTGATTTAGAAAACTTCGTTCTCCTTCTACGGCAAGGCGTGTTGGTTCGTCGTCGATTTTTGAAAGCATATCTAACATCTCAGTATCATCACTGCGACATTCAATAGCCAAAGCACCTTGCCCCACAGCAGGAATCATTTCATCCGCCGTAAAGACTTGTGTGATTCTATCATCTAAACCGAGCCGTTTAAGGCCTGCTTGTGCTAATACGACGCCATCGAGGCCTTCTGTTTCAATCTTGCCAAGACGGGTTTGCACATTGCCGCGAATCACTTCGATGCGTAAATCTGGACGGCGATGCAATAGTTGGGCTTGTCGTCGTAAACTACTGGTACCAATGCGAGCACCTTCTGGCAATTGGTCCAATGTTTTGTATTTAGGACTTACCAAAGCATCAAAAGGGACTTCTCGTTTTGAAATAGCACCTAATGTAAGGCCGTCTGGTAATTCCGTAGGCATATCCTTTAAACTATGAACGGCGATATCAATATCACCAGCATGCATAGCCGCCTCTAATTCAGCAGTGAATAAACCTTTGCCACCTACTTCCGCTAGTGGCTTATCTAAAATACGGTCCCCTTTCGTATTAAAATGGACTAGTTCCACTGTAATACCAGGGTATAAGCGTTGCAATTCACTTTTTACATATTCTGACTGCCATAAAGCGAGAGCACTCTTTCGAGTTCCAATTCTAATGTGGTTCCTCATACTACGAGCCTTCTTTCTCGAGATTAAACATATCTTTGAATAAATCCCAATATAAACCTTCTTCTTGTGTACCTGCGATTTCATTGAAATGAATCATCGGTTCTCTTAGCATTTTTCTAACGATCATACGACTCATAGAATCAATGATGCGACGCTCTTTATCGGAAATATCCGGCAATTTAGCCAGCGCTCGATGTAATTCACGGCGACGAATACGGTCAGCCTTATCCGTCAATAGCGCCATCATAGGGCGTACGGATAAATAACTAAACTTTTCTAACACTTCATCGATGGCTTCGTGAATAATCGGTTCAGCCCTCTTTGCTTCTTCTTCGCGTTGTTGTTTATTTTCTTCTACAACGCTTTCCAGTGCATCAATATTAAATAGATAAACGCCATCAATATCTGCGACTGCGGGGTCAATATCACGTGGTACCGCAATATCAATCATCACAATTGGTCGGCCCTGACGCAATGTAGCAATGCGTTTAGCCTCCTTTTCACCAATAATATAATGAGGCGCACCCGTCGATGTAATAATAATATCTGCATGCTCCGCTTGTTCTACATAGTTGTCTAATTTGATGGCTTGTCCATTAAACTTCTTTGCCAAGGCTTCCGCTTTGGTGAAAGTTCGATTTGATACGAATATGGTTTTTACACCCTTTGCTTGTAAATGTGTAGCCGTCAACTCACTCATCGTACCAGCCCCTAAGATGAGAACTGTCGCCTCTGAAAGTGGTTTATCTAGGCTATCTTCCGCCAAGTTAACCGCCGTGTAACTAACAGACACAGGTGTATTTGCAATGCCTGTATTGGTCCGAACCTTTTTACCAACGCCAATAGCGCGTTGGAACAAGATATTAAATACGGTTCCCGTAAAGCCTGCACTATAGGCCGCGATATAGGCACCTTTCAATTGGCTAAGGATTTGACCTTCCCCCAACACTAGGGAGTCAAGGCTAGCAGATACGCGGAATAGATGTTCTATACACGCTTTCTCTTCATAGAAGAAAAATGCGGATTCATCAATTGTATCGGCATGTTTTAAATTCTTTAACACGTCTAACATATACTCTTTAGGAGATTGTACATCTTCTAATACGGCATAAATTTCCGTACGATTGCAAGTCGATAGAATGACGCATTCTGAAATTTTTTCGTATTCATAGAGTCGATTTAAGGCGCTTTCTACCTCGTTTTTTTCAAACGAGAAACGTTCACGCACCTCAACGGCAGCACTTCTATGATTTAGTCCTAATACCACTAATTGCATGGTGTAGTTTCTCCTCTATCAATGGCCACTGTCCCTTAAGAATGGCCTGAAATTCAGTTTCGCTTAGATGAGTCCGCCAAAAACGGCTACGTTCCTCTACGCTAGGAATGAGTAACTTTACTTCTTCCCTCATAATTTTAAGTCTCGGTATGGCAATTTGCAATATATTATAACGATTCATCATATCTTGTTTCACAAGACGATTAATACGTGGTCCCCCATTATTAGCACTAATCGCAACATGCAAATCACCCATATCGATTGTTGATGGTACTGTGAAATCACAAGCTGTAGCATTATCGGCACGATTGACTAGTATGCCATTATTGCGTGCTATAGCTTCGATATAATCATTAACAGCTTTATTATCTGTACAGATAAACAATAATTTACATTGTTTTACAATGTCTATATGGTCATCGCTAAACACTGTATTGTGCCAAATAAATCTGTTATCCTCATGCCAAGCTTTCATCTGATCGGTTATAACAGGGCTAATAACAATGCATTGACAGGGCTCGTCTAAGCATAATGCTAGACGACGTTCAGCCACTGCGCCACCACCCACAAAAAGGATGGTATCAGCCGTTGTAGTTTTTAATGTTACAGAAATCATAATGAACCTCGCATAATTGATGATACCGCTTATGTATACCTACATATGGAACTATAGATATACATAAGCGGTATAAAAAATCGGCTTGATGAATCAAGCCGATTGCATATTTGCTTACATAAATCGTTTAAGGTAAACGCCAATACGCCCCTTACGAGAAGTACCGGTAATAGCCTCTACCTTCATTCGGCCACGACCACGCATAGAGATAACATCCCCTTCTTTAACCTCTTGGGATGGTCCCTTTGCGGGTTGCCAATTTACTTGCAATAAACCGGCATTTACAGCACTCACCAATTTGGTACGGGATACGCTAAAGCCAGAGCTTGCGACCGAATCCAATCGAAGTGATGCAACGGTAGTACGCACTTCTTTTATTTTTTCTTCTTTAGGGGCTATCTCATCTAACTCCATCGGAGTTACGGATACAGCAACCATAGCAATCTTTGTAAAATTTTGTACTACAAAATCTGCTACAGCGCTATCCACGAGAATTTGTGCGCCCCCTTGGCCCATGATGATATCGCCAAATTTAGAGCGATCAATGCCAAGGCCCATTAAGGAACCAAGTACATCACGATGATTTAACAATCTAAATCGTGGATCCCAAGATACCTTCAAGGGAATGATACCCATATCTACTGTACCTTGAAAATGACTATCTACAAAGGCGATACGAATACGTTCCGCCCCTTCATAGCCGCCATAGGATTGAACGAGTAATTCAGGATAAGCCGCCTTAATTGCATCCGCAATAACAAGTCCTGCAGGACTTGTAAAGTCACAAACGCGATATGGTTTTCCCTTTACTACTTGTTCTGCTAAATCAAGCATACGGCGCGCTTCTTCACCACTGCCGCTTGCCTCAAAATATCTAATTAATTTACTAGTATCAGCCATTATTTCCCCAATTCATTGGAACGAGATAAGCATGCAACAACACCATCTTGTAGAGCACTGCGCAAGCCACCTTTTTCCATAGCCCCAATGCCAGCAATCGTAGTGCCGCCTGGACTAGTCACTTGATCGCGCAAAATAGCTGGATGACAACCAGTATCTACAGCCATCTTCCCAGCCCCATACATCGTTTGAGCCGCCGCCTTAATGGCCAATTGACGAGGTAAACCAATACGAACACCCGCATCAGCCAAGGCATCTAAAATGACAAACATATATCCAGGACCTGCACCAGACAAGGCGCCTAATCGATCAAGGTCAGCTTCACTGACCACAGCTACTTCACCAACTGCGTTAAATAAAGCCTCCACAGAAGTAGTATCAGCATCATTATCCGCTGTCAATGCAGTCATGCCACAGCCAATAGAGGCTGGAGTATTAGGCATTGCCCGATACAGAACCGCCATCGGTAACGCTTTACGCAATGTCTCTAGTGTTACACCAGCTGCTACAGATATAACCGTAGCACCAGCTTTCACGGACGTTAATTGGCTCAATACAGACGGTAATACCTGTGGTTTAACAGCTAGAATAATCGTATCGAATTGTGCCATATCAGGCAAGTCTATATAACCTGTAACGCCTAATTCATCAATTAATTCATCGCGATGTTCAGCGCGACGCACCACAATGGATACATCACTAGCCTGTAATATGCCTTGTGCAAGTGCGCCGCGTAACAGAGCACCACCCATGGCACCAACACCTATACATACTGTTTTTCCCAACATAGTATCACCACTTCTTCTATACCGGATTATT
>ERZ772906.2201-NODE-2201-length-10225-cov-2.693117_pt1 | contig 10225 bp, 15 predicted proteins | sample MGYA00511338_ERZ772906 | MGnify/ENA primary metagenome ERZ772906 (study PRJEB29015, sample SAMEA2738076) | human oral metagenome | biome: human oral; feature: human-associated habitat; material: saliva | place: China | collected 2212 ... | reverse complement strand
TTGCTTAATTTATGACTTAATTACGAACCTGTATAAAATATTTTGCAAAGTATACTTGACAATAAATGCAAAGCTAACTATACTAAAAATGCAAAGTATACTTTGCTAATCATTGTTTTGATTAAAGGGTAGTAGAGGTATATTTAAATGAAAAATAGAATAAAGGAACTGCGTAAAGAGAATAAACTTTCGCAGAATGACCTGGCTGATATAGTTGGAACGACCAGGCAGACAATAACATCAATAGAGGTGGGAAAGTATACAGCTTCACTGCCACTTGCATATAAGATTGCCAGGAATTTTGGGCTTAAGATAGAAGAAGTATTTGATTTCACAGATATTGATGAGGAGGGCTAAATCATGGATAAGAGATTAGAAAAAGCAAAAAAAGAAATACAAAAACAGAATGCTATTTTGTCATCTATTAATTTATTGTTGATACTATCTGTCTTGAATTTGAGGCATCTCACAAATGGATATAAAAATGATAATTTTGCCAGTTTCATGAAAGGATTTTATCTTGGATTTGTAATAATAGTTGGTATAATAGTCATGTCATATCTGGTTAGAAATATAAAGTATGCGAAAAATGAAAAGGCTTTGATTCGTATATATAATGAAATACATGATGAAAGAAAAGCAAAGATAGCAGGGATGGCGACTAAAAGAGCGATGCTAATATCTATTTATACAATGTTAGCAATGTCAGTTATATTTAGCTATATAAACCTATATATGTTTATAGGAGCGTTGATTACGACATTGTTATTATCATTGATTACGTTTGCGTGTTTGTTTTATTATAAAAGAAACTATACTGACGATATTTAGGAGATCCATATGACAAAAATCCTTTTTATCTGCCACGGCAATATATGTCGATCACCAATGGCAGAGTTTATATTTAAGACAATTATTGCAGAGGCCGGGCTTGAGAATGAATTTATAGTTGACTCCGCAGCTACCAGCACTGAGGAAATTTGGAATGGGATCGGCAATCCGGTTTATCCGCCTGCAAAGCAAAAACTTAATGAACATGGTATTTCATGCGAAGGAAAGAGGGCTCGACAGATAACAAAGGAAGACGCATCAAAGTATGATCTTCTAATTGCGATGGATACGCGGAATATCAAAAATATGGAGCGGGTATTTGGAAAGGATGCTAAGCATAATACACATCTTTTGCTTGAGTATACGGGAGATGCTAGAAGCATTTCAGATCCATGGTACAGCAATGATTTTGATAAGGCATATAATGAGATAGAGCAGGGTTGCAAGGCTTTGTTTAAGTCATTGCAGAGCTAGTAAAATCAAGCAAGGCGATGATGAGCTGCTTGAAGACTATGCTCAGAGAGACGAATTTGACAATCTGTATAATAAATATAGGGTTTTATATATCCGGATAGGAGTAATATGTTAGTTTTAAAAGTACTTGCGCTTTCGCTGGGATTGAAATATGCCGTATCAGGCTACTTGATTCATTTTAAGAAGAAGTATAGTCTCGTCAAAGGCTTCGAGGAAGAACTTAGAGCCGGATGTAAGAAAGAGAGCTATGCCAACCGGATTGGATTGATGGAATTTGTAGTAGGGATAGCAATTTCGCTTGCGGCTATAGCATTGATTATATTTAATAATTGATTTTGAGAGGTGCAACTATGGGTACTTGGATATCTATGCTTTTGATTTGCATGTTAATACCCTTGTCTTTGATTTTTATGTGGTATCTTTGTCCGAAGATCAAATCGGTTAATAGCTGGATGGGGTATAGAACTGCGCGTTCCAAAAAGAATAGCGAAACATGGGAGTTTGCACAAAAATCTTGTGCTGATAACTCATTGAAAATGTTTTTGCCTACAGCAGCTTTAACGCTGATAATCATGCTTTTTGTTTTGAATAAGGAAGATAAAGTAATTCAGTATGTAGGTCTTGGAATTACGATGGCACAGCTATTAAGCTATGGAGTAGTTCTTTATTTGACAGAAAAAGATCTTAAAAAGGAATTTGACGATAGAGGGAAAAGGCGTAATAATATATAACTTTTATATAAGAAAATTACACTGGGAGAAAATAAGGAATGAGTGAACAATCTATAAACAAGGTTAGGACTGTCGGTATAGTAAGCTTATCATGTGGAATTCTAGGTGAAGATTCTGTGCAGCATGAAGTTGAAATAGGCATTGAGCGACTGAAAAAGTTTGGACTTAATATAAAATTCATGGAGCATGCGCGCAAGGGACTATCATATATAAGCGAGCATCCTGAGAAGAGGGCTGAGGATCTAATACAGGCATTCAAAGACGATTCAATAGATATGATTTTATGTGCGATAGGTGGTGATGATACATACCGTCTATTGCCATATCTATTTGACAATGATGAATTGAAAAATGCTGTTAATCAAAAGATATTTCTGGGATTCTCAGATACGACGATGAACCATTTGATGCTCCATAAGCTGGGGATAAAAACATTCTATGGTCAATCATTTTTGGCAGATATATGTGAACTTGAAAAGGACATGCTGCCGTATACGAAAAAATATTTTTTAGAGCTGATAAGAACCGGCAAAATCAGTAAAATAGAACCAAGCGATGTATGGTATGAAGAGCGTAAGGACTTTAGTATAGATGCTATAGGCACAAAGCGTATCATTCATGAGGATACCGGATTCAGCTTGCTGCAGGGCAGTACAGTTTTTACAGGTGAGATACTGGGAGGCTGTATAGAAAGCATATATGATATTTTTGATAACGGTTATCACAGCGATTCGGTTGAGATGTGTCAAAAGTATAAGCTTTTTCCTAATCTTGATGACTGGAAAGATAAAATCCTGTTAATCGAGAGCAGTGAAGAGAAAGCGTCTCCGGATAAGTATAGAAAGATGATAAAAGCACTTAAGGATACAGGTATCTTTGATGTGCTTAGCGGTGTACTTGTAGGCAAACCTATGGACAATGTTTTTGCCAAGGAATACGGGCAAATTCTTGTCGAGGTAATCGATAATCCAAAGCTGCCAATCGTATGTAATGTTAACATTGGGCACGCGACACCGAGGGCAATTATCCCTTTCGGAGTCAAAGCAACAGTAGATGTAGGCAGACAAGTAATTGAATTTGATGTATAAGAAAACACCGCTATATAGCAGTGTTTTCTACTTGTATTTTACTTTTACGGTGTAAATAAACCAGTATAGCAATCATTGGAGCTATGCATAGGTATGAAATTACGAGTATTAGTGAATAGCTGAAATCCGTATCCCATGCCGGCGGCAAAGTGCTTAGAAAATTGTTTATTATATGCACCATGATTACCAGGAAAAGCGACCTTGTTTTCTTATAGTAGTAGGCGAGGATTATTCCTAGAATTGCAGTGTAAACGCCCTGTATGAAGCTTCCGTGCCATGCACCAAACATTACACCCGATACAATAATTGGAATCCATGGTATTTCTATAGCTTTCTCCAAACTCCTATATATCAGCCCCCTAAACATTAGTTCTTCGACAATAGGTCCTACGATTGCAATGGCTAGTAGTGTCCAAATATAAGGACTTTGTTCCATATCGTCGTAGAGAGTAGAGAATGTCTCTACCTGATTGTTAAGTATTTTAAAATATTTGGATATATATTCAAAGAAATCAAGCCAAATTGTCGATACTCCGCCAACACCGAATGATATGATTATAGTAAATAGAAGCGATTGAGGTTTTGAAAGCCTGACTTCCGGTTTGACTTTTTCCTTAAACATTAACTTGTATAGAACAAAGTAAATTATAATCAAGGATATAGAAATGATTGCATCTATAAAGCTCAAACTATTATTGACAAAATTGTCGCTAAGCGGAAGATATTTCAGTAGCACTTTAGGAATGATGAACAATATATCAGTTAGATATTCATTTGCTATCCACAGTGCTACCGGAAAAAGCAAAAATAAAATCCTTTTCTTATCAAATGGTTTTCTTTCCATTTAAATCTCCTTAAATCTAAATAGTCAAATACAAATATTTTAATATTATAGCACAAAAGTCTGAAGTCTAAACATCGATTTGTTTACAATAAGTAGGAGCATTTCCTTTATAAAACTTAAATATTTGATATAATGTTCTCAAAGAAAAGGAGATAATAAATGGAACTTAAGCTAAATACATCACCAAAATACGAGAAAAAGGCTGATAAAATTCTTAAGCCACTTCTTGATTTACTAAAGAAGCTGACCTTACTTGAGGAAGAGATTTTTGAAAGAGATGAGGCTCTCGAAGTAGAAAAGAAAGAACTTAACATTCCTGAACATCAGGTTCACCCTAAGTGGGAGGATTTGATTAAGGAATATTATGATCGTTACACGAAACTCATAGATGGAAGGGTCAGCACTAAACTTCTTTCTAAGGACTATGCTGCCTCATATGGATATCCCAGCGAGTATTCCTATGCTAAGGGCGATGATTTTAAGATAGAATTTAAAATGAAAAGGTCAAACATTGCGACTGTGATTATAGAGTATATAAGCGCCACGGAGATGAAGCACAAGTTTGTACTAAGACTCATCGATAATAAATGGCTTATTGATGAAAAATATTATGCCTTTGCCGGTGAAGACAAGTGGTATTCAGATAGAATTTAACTTGAAGGTCATTCAATAAACCGTGAACTGCGGTTTTCTAAGGATGACTTTCTTTAATATTTTATTCGATGTAACTGTTAAGATATTGAATTTGAACCAAGGATTAAGGGGTAAATATGAGTGAACTTAACAAACAAAACGATAGGCTTGATTATCTTTTAGAGAGCTTTAAGGCCGATTCAAAGAATTACAAAGATATAAAGATTCCAAATGACAAAGATGAGAAAGTGCGTATTTTGCGTTCTTTAATGAATATTCGCATGCCGGGGAGAATGTCAGAGGCGATAATCAAGGTTCAAGATGATTATTTGAAAGAATCTGCTAAGGAAAAGGGAATTGTTGAGCTTTCTGATATAGCTATAGCTAAGGGGAATATCTCAATTTGGCAAGGTGATATTACAAGGCTAAAGACAGATGCTATAGTTAATGCAGCAAACTCGCAGATGCTGGGATGTTTTATCCCTATGCATACTTGCATAGATAATCAGATACATACTTTTGCCGGCGTACAGCTAAGAGAAGAGTGTAATCGCAAGATGAATGAACTTAGAAAACTATACGGGAATAATTACGAGCAGCCTACTGCAATCCCTATGCTAACAGATGCATATAATCTTCCGGCAAAGAAGCTTATACACATAGTTGGACCTATAGTTGACTCAGGTCTAACGCCCAAAAAAGAAGAAGAACTCGCTTTATGCTATTGTAATACACTTGATATGTGCTTAGAAAACGGTCTCAAAAGTGTAGCCTTTTGTTGCATCTCAACAGGAGTATTCCGCTTTCCAAACAGAAGAGCGGCTCAGATTGCGACATCTACTGTTGAAAAGTGGTGCACAAAGAATCCCGGTGCAATGGATATAATCGTATTCAATGTGTTTAAGGATGAGGACAAGGAGTATTATGAGGAGTTTTTACAATAGAAAAGATGGATATAAAGATACTGTACAGGATCATCAAATGATGTTGAGCTTGTTTTGGGACGTAAACCTATTTCGCTTAAGGATAATATCTAATAGAGGTTTGAAATGATTGAATATAAACATGTAGCATTGCACTATGGCGAAAAATCTGTTCTCAAGGATGTAAATCTAAGAATTGAGGACGGTGAGTTCATGGTTCTTGTCGGACCATCGGGTTCCGGTAAGACAACGATGCTCAAAATGATAAATCGCCTGCTTGAACCGACAGATGGGAACATATACATGGACGATAAGCGCATCAAAGACTATAACCAGAGAGACTTACGTCTATCCACAGGCTATGTACTTCAGCAGATAGCTCTTTTTCCGAACCTTACAGTTGCAGAAAATATCGCAATAATCCCGGAGATGAAGGGATGGAATAAGGATAAAATCAAACAAAATACGGCTGAGCTTTTAGAGATGGTGGGACTTCCTGCACATGAGTATGCAGGTCGTTTACCAAGCATGCTTTCGGGAGGAGAGCAACAGAGAGTTGGAATAGTAAGGGCGATAATCGGCGAGCCGAGAATTCTACTTATGGACGAGCCATTTTCAGCACTTGATGCCATCTCGCGTAAGCAACTTCAAGCTTTGACGAGAAAACTACACGAGGAATTTAAAATTACAGTCATATTTGTGACTCACGACACAGATGAAGCACTGCTTCTCGCGGACAGAATTGCGGTGCTGGAGAGTGGACATATATGTCAAATTGATAAGCCAAATGTAATTTTAGAAAATCCGGCAAATGAATTTGTTGCAAATCTATTTGGAGGTGGCAAACATGAATGATTTAATTTTGACATTTCAAGATAGATTTAGTGAGTGGCTTGAGGCACTTGGCCAGCACCTTCAGCTATCGCTTTTGACATTGCTTATCGCTATACTTTTGACGATTCCGCTTGCAATTTACCTTAATACGCATAAGCGAGCATCAAAATGGGTATTGCAGATAGCCAGTATTTTTCAAACAGTGCCATCGATGGCGCTTTTGGGTCTCTTCATTCCGCTCATGGGAATTGGAACCATGCCGGCGTTAACCGCTCTTGTGATATATGCAATATTTCCGATATTGGAAAATACTATTACTGCACTTAATGGAATTGACCCCAGCCTTGAGGAGGCGGGCGTGGCATTTGGAATGAACAAGTGGGAGAGACTTAAGACTTTTGAGCTTCCCCTTGCTATGCCGGTCATCGTATCCGGAATTAGAACAGCAACTGTTATGATAATAGGTACGGCAACCCTAGCTGCACTGGTAGGGGCAGGAGGCCTAGGCTCATTCATTTTGCTCGGTATAGACAGGAGAAATGCGAGCCTGATTTTAATAGGTGCTATATCTTCAGCAGTGCTGGCAATAGTATTTAATATAGTTCTAAGGAAGATGGAAAAGGCCAAGCTACGCGTTGTATTTCTTGCTTTTGCTTTGATGTTCCTAGGTGTGGGTGCGTCATATGTCCCTAAGCTTATACCAAAGCAAGAAAAAACACATATGGTAATCGCAGGCAAGCTTGGACCTGAGCCTGAAATTTTGATGAATATGTATAAAATTCTCATCGAGGAAAACAGCGATATTTCGGTTCAGCTTAAGCCAAACTTCGGGAAGACGGATTTCCTTTATCAGGCACTGAAAAAAGGCGATATAGATATATATCCCGAGTTTACCGGAACTGTAACGGAAAGCCTGTTAAAGCCTGCACCTAAAGTTAGCAAGGACTCTAAAAGAGTATATGAGGCTGCAAGAGATGGAATAAGGGATCAAGACAATCTTGTTTTATTAAAACCGATGGCATATCAAAACACATATGCTATTGCAGTTCCTGAAAATGTTGCAAAGGAATACGGCCTCGAGACAATATCAGATCTCAAGAAAGTAGAAGACAAGTTGAAGGCCGGATTTACTCTTGAATTTAATGACAGAGATGATGGAAACAGAGGACTTAAGTCTGTATATGGGTTAAATCTCAATGTTGCAACGATGGAGCCTGCACTTCGCTACAGTGCTATACAGTCAGGTGAAATACAGATTATGGAGGTTTACTCAACCGATCCTGAAATTACAAAATATAAGCTTAAGATTTTGAAAGATGATAAGCATCTTTTTCCACCTTATCAAGGGGCACCGCTCATGAAAGCTGAACTGCTCGAAAAACATCCGGAGCTTGAGAAGATGCTTAACAAGCTTTCAGGTAAGATTACGGAAGAACAGATGAGCAAGATGAACTATGAGGTAGGAATAGAGGGAAAATCTGCCGAGGTAGTAGCTCGAGATTTTCTTAAGAAACATGGTTTAATTAAGTAAATAAGAATTTCGGGAGTAGCCAGATAGCAGGCTCTCTATTTTGTAATTGCAAAGTATTGAAATTTAATAGTTCTAGTGTTAGGATGTTAGTGTAAACTAACGCCTTGATAGATTACACTTTGGAGGCAAAATGAAGGCTCTCGATTTAAATTCGGAAAACAAAAGGACGATTTTACTTATTCACCCCATGCTTTCTTCAGCAGAAGGAATGAAAATTTTACTAGCAGATAATCTCGGTAATGATTTGAGATATATCATCCCGGATCTTTCAGCGCATGGCAGGTCTGCGAATAAGACATACCATACATCAAAAGAGGAAGCCGAAGAGATCTACAATTATCTAAAAGCTCATGAAATAATGGAACTTGAACTTGCGTATGGAGCATCTCTTGGAGGCGTAGTCCTCTTGCAACTACTTAGACACAAAGATATTAAGATAAAAAAAGTAATATTTGAGGGATGTAGTCTTTGGCAAAATTCATGGATTCAGGAATTCCTTCTAAAAAAGATATTCATAAAAAAACACCGAAAGGCTGTAGGGAATAGGGAGCTTGCAGTAAAAAAGATGACAAGGCTTTACGGAGAAAAAGCCTCGACTATGGCTGATACATTCATTGCAATGGATGAGGACAGTATCTTAAGCATAATTCATGACTGTGCATTTGTCGAACTTCCTGTTTTGACAGAAAGAGAACAGAAGAAATGCCTATTCACATATGGCTCAAAGGAACTTGATTTAAAGGGTGCCAAAAAGTTCCTACCCAAAAACTATCCACATGCCAATTTAAAGCTGTGGGATGGATATGGACACTGCACCAAGATTACTAGGGACAACGTAGAATATTGCAATTTTCTTAGAAAAGAGATCGATGCGTTGTAGAGTTTTAACTATCGGAATTTATCCGAAAGGAGCATTTTGTGGGAACTATATATTTCTTTGATAAGCATGTAAAGAAGCATCTAATGAAGGGGACAAAAGCCGTAAATCCATCAAATTCAGGAGTTTTCCCAAACGGAGTATCATGCATTAGGGAAGACGATGTGAATATGTGGTTTTATACTAAAGAAGGAATAGCTGTTGCATTTGACTCCGGTCACAGGGATTTTCCGGGTCTTGAGAAGGAATTTCGGAAGATAGGTATAAATCCGAAGGATATTAAAAATGTATTTATAACTCATGTAGATGTTGATCATGCCGGTGGAGTTGACAAAAATGGCAACAGTATATTTCCAAATGCTCAAATATACATCGGCAGGGATGAGGAACAGTATATTACCGGCAAGATGCATAGAATGACAAAGCTGGGCTTTGTGAAGCTGAATGTAGGTGTAAGCCTTAACCACGGCTATAATTTACTTTCAGATGGTCAAGTAATAGATGTAGATGGAGTAAGGATTGAGGCCATTCATGTGCCCGGGCATACTCTTGGGCATATGTGTTATCTAGTCGATGATAGTGTTTTGATAAGTGGTGACTGCCTTGCAATCAATCAAAATGGGGGATATCCCTTCTTTGATTTTTTCACACAGTTTCCTGATATGAATAAGAAATCTTTGATAAAGCTTAGAGATAGGCTTAAGGGTAAGCCGGTTAAAGCCGTATGCACGGGGCACAGCGGATATAGGGATTATGGCGCGAGTACTGCACATATAGATGAAACGGCTGTCTTTGATAGGAAAATACACTTTGATGAGTCTGCACCCGAGGATTATACCAAGTACTAGAAATAGATAAATAGGACATGTAATAAAGGATAGAAAATGAGCAAGGATAAGCTTGATGTAAAAAGACAAAGAGAGCAGAAGATGGTTACTCAGATGATCAAACTTTACTGCAGGAAGAATCATAATGATCAAAATGCAGCCGGACTGTGTGAGGACTGCAATGACTTGCTTGTGTATTCTCAGAAACGAAGCGAACGATGTCCTTTTATGGAGACAAAAACCTTTTGTAACAACTGCAATGTACATTGTTACTCACCTGAAATGAGGGAGAAAATTCGCAATGTCATGAGATTTAGCGGGCCGCGCATGATTATTTACCATCCTATTACTTGTATATGGCATGGAATTATGAGTCTAAAAAACAAGAAAAAATAAATATATAAAATAAGATAAGATATAAGAGCAAGTCTGATAAGTACTGAATTTACAAGGCTTGTTTTAGTTTATTCATGTATTAAGGATTATATACATACACGAGATATACACATTCCATTGTCTTTATTTGTATACTCACTTCACATTTTTGCCAATCCATCTACATTTTGTCAGTGCATAATGCAAGTAAGTTAAATCACAAACGAAAAACGGAAAGGAAGTGATGTCTTGAAAAA
>ERZ772906.2199-NODE-2199-length-10229-cov-19.257519_pt1 | contig 10229 bp, 10 predicted proteins | sample MGYA00511338_ERZ772906 | MGnify/ENA primary metagenome ERZ772906 (study PRJEB29015, sample SAMEA2738076) | human oral metagenome | biome: human oral; feature: human-associated habitat; material: saliva | place: China | collected 2212 ... | reverse complement strand
TGGGCGTGCAGCATTACGGCTGGTTTACCTCGCCGCTGCGCCGCGCCGCCGACTATGTCAACCAAAAACAACTCATCAGCCTGATCGACCCCGCCGCCGAAGCCCGCTTTAAAAACGGCGATCCCGGCCTGTTTGCCGAAGTCGGCAACTTCGAATCCGCCTACACCGCCTATCAGGATTTCCAGCGCGACTTGGAAAGCTATTGGAGCCTTGTCTGGCTGGAGCAGCAAAACGCCGTTGAAACGCAGGCGCAAATTTTGAAAGAAGACCTTGTCCGGATCGACGGCCTGCCGTTGGTCGTCCGCGCGACCGGCATCCCGCCCGAACTGCCGCCGCGCACCACGGTCAAACTCAAAATTGCCGAAATCGACAGCGAAAAACGCTTTATCGCCCTCTCCTACCTGAACGCCGTCGTCTGACGCAAAAAGGCCGTCTGAAAAAGCACCAACGCTTTGTCGGACGGCTTTCATTCGGCAAAAACCTGTTTTCAGACGGCCTGAAAGCCTTATTTTTCCACTGACAAGAAAGAAAGCATCATGACCCTGATTATTGAAGATATTGAAACCGGCAGCGGTAAAACCGCTGAAAAAGGCAAGGAAATCACCGTGCATTACAGCGGCTACCTGACCGACGGCACCAAATTCGATTCCAGCCTCGACCGCCGCCAGCCGCTGACCATCACGCTGGGCGTCGGACAAGTAATACGCGGCTGGGACGAAGGCTTCGGCGGCATGCGCGAAGGCGGCAAACGCAAACTGACCATTCCGCCGGAAATGGGCTACGGCGCACGCGGCGCAGGCGGCGTGATTCCGCCGAACGCCACGCTGGTGTTTGAAGTGGAACTGCTGAAAGTGCACGACTGATTGCACTGCATCCATAGGCAAGAGGCCGTCTGAAAACAGGGTTTTTTTCGCCAATCCCGTTTTCAGACGGCCTTTTTGCCAAACGGGACTTTTACCCCCGAATAAATCGCGAATCAGCTTGAAACCGACGCATCATACATTCCGCCATGCCGTTTTATTTAGATTTCAACCCACGTCTTCAGTGTATGTAATAAAGTTTAATAAGGCTGCCATATTGGCGGTCACAATCGGGTTTTAGGTAGTTATTGAGAAATATTATCGTAGTTTACTTACAAATAATGCCGGTCGGCGTATAGTAGCGTTGTTTGCTTTCCATATGTTGTCGATTCAGAAAGGAGTGTAGGTTATGAACAAAATCGGTTTCAAACCCATCCCCGCTGCGATTGCGCTGGGCTTAGCATTGTTGATTTGGTTCGTCATCCCCGTTCCTGACGGCGTAACGCCGCAGGCTTGGCATTTGTTGGCGATGTTTGTCGGCGTGATTGCGGCGATTATCGGCAAGGCGATGCCGATCGGGGCATTGTCGATTATCGCCGTGATGCTGGTGGCGGTAACGCAGGTAACGGTGCCGGAATTGGGCGCGGACGGCAATCCGATTAAAAAACCGGCGGAAATGGCGATTAAGGACGCATTAAGTTCGTTTGCCGACCCGCTGATTTGGCTGATCGGTATTTCGATTATGATTTCGCGCGGGATTTTGAAAACCGGCCTGGGCGCGCGCATCGGCTATTATTTTATTTCGCTGTTCGGCAAGAAAACGCTGGGCATCGGCTACAGCCTGGCCTTGTCGGAGCTGATTCTCGCGCCGGTCACGCCCAGCAACACCGCGCGCGGCGGCGGCATCATCCACCCCGTGATGAAGGCGATTTCGTCCAGCTATGATTCCGACCCCGAAAAAGGAACGCAGAGCCGAATCGGCCGCTATTTGGCTTTGGTGAACTACCACAGCAATCCGATTACTTCGGCGATGTTCATTACCGCCACCGCACCCAATCCGCTGGTGGTCGATTTGATTGCCAAAGCAACCAACAGCGAGATTCATTTGAGCTGGGGCACTTGGGCTTTGGCGATGCTGCTGCCAGGCTTGGTGGCAATGTTCCTGATGCCGCTGGTGCTGTATTTCGTTTATCCGCCCGAAATCAAAGAAACCCCCAACGCGGCGCAGTTTGCCAAAGACCGCCTGAAGGAGCAGGGGCCGATGAACCGCGGCGAGAAAATCATGTTGGCGATTTTTGCCGTGTTACTGGTTTTGTGGGCGGGCATTCCGGCCATGATTTTCGGCAAGGCTTTCGCCGTCAATCCCACCGCCACTGCCTTTATCGGCCTGTCGCTGCTGCTTTTGTCGGGCGTGCTGACTTGGGATGACGTACTGAAGGAAAAAGGCGCGTGGGATACGGTGGTATGGTTCTCCGCGCTGGTGATGATGGCCTCTTTCTTGAACAAGCTCGGCCTGATCGGCTGGTTTTCGGATATGCTGGGCAACGGCATTAAAAATACCGGCATGGGCTGGGTCGGCGCGTCCGCGCTGCTGCTGCTGATTTATATGTACGCGCACTATATGTTCGCCAGCACCACCGCTCATATTACCGCCATGCTCGGTGCGTTTTATGCGGCGGGGCTGTTTTTGGGTGCGCCGCCGATGGCTTTCGGCCTGATGATTGCCGCCGTATCCAGCCTGATGATGACGCTGACCCACTACGCTACCGGCACCGCGCCCGTTATTTTCGGTTCGGGTTATACGACGCTGGGCGAATGGTGGAAGGCGGGTTTTGTGATGAGCGTGGTAAACCTGCTGGTGTTTGTGGTTGTCGGCGGAATATGGTGGAAGGCTTTGGGTTATTGGTAAGGCCGTCTGAAATCCGCTAAAACCAAAGGCCGGCAGAGGGGTATTTCTGCCGGCCTTTCCGTAACCTTGTATAATTTGCGTTGCAACCTTCCTTCAAACCTGCGCCATAGCGGATGAAGCCCAATCCGCCGTCATTGGCCGCACTCCGGATAATTCATGAATCACTCTGCCGACGAAACACGCAAAGGCCTGCTCTACGCCCTCGGCTGTTATGCCATTTGGGGGCTTTTCCCGCTTTACTGGTATCCGCTCAACCACGCCCCTATCGGCGCAGACCAACTGTTGGCGCAGCGCATTGTATGGTCGACGGCGTTTGCCGTTTTGTTTTTGGCATTCAGCCGGCAGAAAGCCGATTTCTTCCGCACATGGGGGCAGCCGAAAACCATCGCCTTGTTTGCCGTCAGCGCGTTTTGCATCGCCATGAACTGGTTGATTTACCTTTGGGCGATTACCAACGGTCATGTATTGGATGCCAGCTTGGGTTATTTTGTCTCGCCGTTGTTCAACATCCTGCTCGGCCGGCTGGTGTTTGGCGAAAAGCTCAACCGCCGTCAGGCCGCCGCCGTCGTATTGGCCGTGGTCGGCATCCTTTGGCTGGCGGTACCCGTCGGGCAAATCCCCTGGGTCGCCCTCCTGCTTACCTTCAGCTTCGGTCTCTACGGGTTGGTGCGCAAACTCGCCCCGTTGGGTGCATTGCCGGGCTTGGTGTTGGAAACCCTCCTGATGCTGCCTTTTGCCGCCGCCTATCTGCTGTATGCCGGCCGGCACGGCGGTTTGGTTTTTGCAGAGTTGAACCTGCTGCAAACCGCCCTGCTGGTCGGCTCCGGCATCGCCACCACCATACCGCTCATTCTGTTTGCCTCTGCCGCACGGCGCATCCCGCTGTCCACCTTGGGCGTAATCCAATACGGTTCGCCCACGCTTCAGCTTCTGCTGGGCTTGGTGCTGTTCGGCGAATCCTTCGATACCGGCCGCCTCATCGGCTACGGCTGGGCATGGCTGGGGGTGGCACTGTATTTCTCAGGCATTCTGCAAACAGGCAAAAAGGCCGTCTGAACACTTTTCAGACGGCCTCTCTTTACAGTTAAGTCGATGTAGAACGCTGCGGCTTCAGCAGCAATATGCTGAGTATCACCCAACACACACCGACTAAAACCAAAATACCGACCATACGCTTCAAAATCAGTATGCCCCGCTTTACCGACCACTCGGCATAAGCCCGCCATTCGGCAAACTGTAAAACCGTTTCGCTGCCGTTGTCGTCGTAGGCAATCTTAGTCAGCACGCTTTCATGATTCGTAACGCGGTACAATTCGGCATAACGCAGCGGCAGAATTTCTTCAGACGGCCTTTCGGCATTGTAGCGGCACAAAGGCGTGTCGTAATATCCGGTGCACGGCAAAACCTTCCATTCCTGCGGCTCGACGTCGGCCAGACAGGAAACATCGTCCGCCCGGCAGGACGGGGTTTGCACAACGGCCTTTTCCGGCAGGCGCAAAGAAACCGACACCGTGGCGGAATCGTTTTCCTCATCGTAAAACTGCTCCCTGCGCAATACCGTATTCTCATAACGTTCGACGATACCCAGCGGCCGGCCGTCGGCATATACGTCGCGCAATCCGAACCATTGTCCCAAAACGGTAACGGCCAAGGCAAAACCGCCCAGCAAGGTAAACAGCCAAATGGCGGGGGCGGGCAACTTCATAGCCAACCGCTCCGAGGCCGTCTGCAAAACAACGGGAGCAACCGCAACATATCGTTTCAGCCCTCAAACGGCTCGATGGAGGCCGTTTCGCCGCACGCCGCCGACAAAGCTTCGGATAAAACGGCGAAAAATTCCCGACCGTCGCGCGTAGCCAGCCATCGGCCGCCCTGCTCCGCAAAATGATAGCCGCCGCTTTTGGCCGCGATCCACAATTCCTGATTCGGCGTGTGGCGGTTGACGATAATCTGCGTGCCGTCGTCCGCCTCTATGGTTAAAACATTGCCGCTGCGCTGGCAGTCGAAATCCAAACCCTGCTCGTCGATTTGGTCTTCAATATAGGCAAACAGGCCGTCTGAATGCTGCAAAAATTCGCTTTCGGTCATCATGATCGGTTAGATTGGGTTAAAATGGCGCATCTTGCCATATTCAAAGCAAAAAAACCATGAAAACACCTTTCACGGCCGCCGTCGCAGCCGCCTTACTACTCTCCGCCTGCGGCTTCAAAGGCAGCCTCTACCTGCCGAAAGAGTCCGACAAAGCCAAATTCGGCGCGGTGCAGACCGGCCTGCAACTCGAAAGCCAACCCATCACCATCCAACCGGAAGCCGAATAAATGTCCCTCCACTGCGAAAACATCAGCTACACGGAACTGGCCGAACGCTTCGGCACGCCTTTATATGTGTACAGCCAAACCGAACTTGATTCAGCCTTCGCCCGTTATCAAACCGCCTTTGCCGCACTCGACCCCTTAATCTGTTATGCCGTCAAAGCCAACGGCAACCTGAGCGTCATCCGCCGTTTCGCCGAACTGGGCAGCGGCTTCGACATCGTATCGGGCGGCGAACTCGCGCGCGTCTTGGCGGCGGGCGGACGGGCGGACAAAACCATTTTTTCCGGCGTGGGCAAAAGTGCGGCGGAAATCGAATTCGCCCTGAAATCAGGCATCAAATGCTTCAACGTCGAAAGCCTGCCCGAACTCGACCGCATCAACGAAATAGCAGGCCGTCTGAAAACCACCGCCCCCGTCTCCCTGCGCATCAACCCCGATGTGGACGCACAAACCCACCCCTATATCTCCACCGGCCTGAAAGCCAACAAATTCGGTATTGCCTATGCCGATGCGCTTGAGGCCTATCGTCATGCTTCCCGACAAAGCCATTTGAAAATCGTCGGTATCGACTGCCATATCGGCTCACAACTGACCGACCTCAGCCCGCTTGTCGAAGCCTGCGAACGTATCTTGGCCTTGGTCGACCAACTGGCAGCCGAAGGCATTGTGTTGGAACACTTGGACTTGGGCGGCGGTGTCGGCATTGTTTACCAAGATGAAAATGTGCCTGATTTGGGCGCGTATGCCAAAGAAGTTCAAAAACTGATGGGTACACGCCGTCTGAAACTGGTTCTTGAGCCAGGCCGCAGTTTGGTCGGCAATGCAGGCGCGTTGTTGACGCGAGTTGAGTTCGTCAAACATGGCGAAGAGAAAAACTTTGTGATGGTCGATGCGGCGATGAACGATTTGATGCGTCCGGCGCTTTATGATGCCTATCATCACATCGAAGCGGTCGAAACCAAAGACATTGAGCCTCTGACGGCCAATATCGTCGGCCCGATTTGCGAAACCGGCGACTTCCTCGGCAAAGACCGCACCATCGCCTGCGAAGAAGGGGATTTGCTGCTTATCCGCAGCGCCGGTGCGTATGGCTCAAGCATGGCGAGCAACTACAACACGCGCAACCGTGCGGCGGAAGTATTGGTTGACGGCAACGAATGCAAACTTATCCGCCAACGTGAAACCGTCGAGCAGCAAATGGCCAACGAATTGGCTTGTTTGTAAGGTTTGATTGTTTAAAAGGCCGTCTGAAAGCTTAATTGACTTTCAGACGGCCTTTGTTATGAAAGAAAAGGGCATGTATCAAACATGCCCTTTTTAGTTTATCAATAATGCGGCGGAATCTCGTCGCGCAGGCTGTACGGTTCGCGTTCACCGTTTGCGCCTTTGTCCTGCATCCGTTGATATAGAAGCCGCAACTGGCCTTGCTGCAAATCCAAAGCCTGCTGCATCTTGGCGATGGTGTCGTTCAGGCTGCCGATTAAATCTTCCTGCAAGGCCGTCTGAATTTCCAGTTCCGTGACGCGGTGTTCCAATTCCTGAATATCGCTCATATTACAGCACCATTGCGGCAATCCAGCCGGCAGCCATCAGCGGGATATTGTAGTGGATAAAAGTCGGGATAACCGAATCGCGGATGTGGTCGTGTTGACCGTCGGCGTTCAAACCCATGGTCGGGCCGAGCGTCGAGTCGGAAGCAGGGGAGCCTGCATCGCCCAGCGCACCGGCCGTACCGACGATGGCGACGGTCGCCATAGGCGAGAAGCCCAAGCTCATGCACAAAGGCACATAAATCGCGGTAATAATCGGTAAAGTCGAGAAGGATGAGCCGATGCCCATGGTCACCAGCAAGCCGACGCACAACATGGTCAATGCGGCCATGCCTTTATTGCCGCCGAACAAAGCCATGCTGTGTTCGACCAAAGGCTGAATCTCGCCGGTTGCGTTCATTACGGCGGCGAAACCTTGTGCCGCAATCATAATAAAGCCGACCATCGCCATCATTTTGATGCCTTCGCCGAACACATCGCTGGCGGCGGAGCGGTTCATCACGCCTAACATCATAAACACGGCAAAGCCCAACATAGCGCCCAATACCAGCGAACCATCATACAAAAGCTGAATGGCAAAACACACGGCAATCGCCACGGCCGCCACCAAGCTGCGATAGGTTGAAGGCTCCTGTTGTTGCACTGCCGCACGGTTGTCTTCCGTGTCAGTGGTATTGTTTTGATAAATGCGTGGTTTGCGGTAGTGCAAAAAGGCCAGCAGCAAGCCGGACACCATGCCCAAAGCCGGAATCGCCATTGCGTGCATCACATTGATGCCGCTGGTGTCCATGCCTGCCGAGCGGATATTGCCCAACATGATGTCGTTCAAGAAGATGGAGCCGAAACCGTAAGGCAGGAACATATAAGTCGTTACCAAGCCAAACGTAATCACGCAGGCCACCAAGCGGCGGTCGAGTTTCAAACGGTTGAACACCAACAGCAGCGGCGGAATAATCATCGGAATAAACGCGATATGAATCGGCACAACGTTTTGGCTCATCACGCCCATGCACAAAATAATCGCCAGCAGCAGCCATTTGACCGCGCCTTCGCCTTTCGCATTGCCTTCGCCGCCGTTGAGCTTGCGGATAATCACGCCGGCGAGCTGTTGCGGCAGGCCGGAATGCGTGATGGCCATGGCAAACGCGCCGAGCATGGCATAAGACAGCGCGATTTGCGCCCCGCCTTTCAGGCCTTCGTTAAAAACAGGAATAATCCCTTGCTGCACCACATCGCCGGCCGCGTTGGTTACATTCTCCAAAGGCATACCGGCCACCAAGCCGCCGACAAACGCGCCGACAGCCAAGCTGAGCACCACATGCACGCGCGATAAAGACAGCACAAGCATGATGATGACCGCAATTACAACCGCATTCATATCGTTCTCCGTTGTTCAGACGGCCTGTTATGTAAAAACAGGCAATCATCTGTTTACATATTACAAATAAACATCATAACCCAAGCATGAAGCCTTTGCAAAAAACGGCAGGCCGTCTGAAAACCAGATTATCGACTTTCAGACGGCCTGAAGTGATGTCTTGTATAACGGTTCAATAGGGTATGCGGTTTATCGCTGAGATTAAGATATTCAAAAATAGCCAAAAAACGCGCGCTTCCTATTCTTTGCATATTGTATAAATGTTAAAATCGACATAATGCTCTATTTGGGGTTTGTCGCTGAAACTCAAGCAGTTATTTATAAAATCTAATTCGATAATACACAAATAAAGGAAAGAAGTTATGGATATTCTGACGCGGCTGCACAATCTGCCGCCTTCCCGCTTCCATTACAAACTTTTAGTGTTGGTCGGTATAGGCTGGCTGTTTGATGCCATGGATACAGGCTTGGTGTCGTTTGTATTGCCGGCTTTGGGCAAAGATTGGGCGCTGGCTCCGGCGCAGTTGGGCTGGATTGTCAGCATTGCCTTTGTCGGCATGGCTTTGGGCGCAGTATTCAGCGGCTGGCTGGCGGACAGATTCGGACGGAAAACCGTTTTTGCCGGCACAATGGTGGTGTACAGCATTGCCACAGGTTTGTGCGCGCTTGCGCCTGATTTGACGGTTTTGCTGGTGTGCCGTTTTTTTGTCGGCGTCGGCTTGGGCGGCCAACTGCCCGTCGCCGTGTCGCTGGTCAGCGAATATGCGCCGCCGAAAGTACGCGGCCGTTTTATTGTGTTGCTGGAAAGCTTTTGGGGCTTGGGCTGGCTTTCGGCCGCGCTGGTGTCTTATTTCTTTATTCCGCAAACCGGCTGGCACAGCGCGTTTTTATTCGGCGCCTTGCCCCTGTTTTATGTGCCGTTGGTGTTGAAGTTCGTTCCCGAATCCGTGCCTTACCTGCTTTCCCGCGGCAAAACCAACGAAGCGCACCATTTGGTATCCGCGCTGGAAATGCAATCGGGCATAACGCCGCCGACAGAAGCCGTTGCCGCACCGACCGCTCCGCGCGAACGCATCCGCTTCGTCCAACTTTGGCAACATCCGTTTGCACGGCGCACGCTGATGTTGTGGCTGGTTTGGTTCGGCATTGTGTTTTCGTATTACGGCATTTTCACTTGGTTGCCCAAATTGCTGGTCGAGCAGGGCAATACTGTGGTTAAAACCTTTGAATATGTGCTGGTGATGATTGTGGCGCAACTGCCCGGCTATATTGCCGCTGCGGCTTTGGTGGAAAGAATCGGCCGCAAAGCAACGCTGGCAGGCTTTCTGGCCGCTTGCGCCGTGTGCGCATGGTTCTTCGGGCAAAGCACAACTGCCGCCGAAGTCATGATTTGGGGCAGCCTGATGTCCTTCTTCAACTTGGGCGCATGGGGCGTTTTGTACACCTACACCCCCGAACTCTACCCCTTGCGCTTCCGTGCCTTCGCATCCGGCTGGGCAGGCGCCATCGGCCGCGTTGGCGGCATACTCGCGCCCATGGTAGTGGCGGCGATGGTGGGCAACAGCGGCGGCTTTGGCAATATCTTTATGATGTTTGCGCTGGTTATGCTGCTGATTGTGGCGGTAATCTTGGTATTGGGTGAAGAAACCAAAGGCCGTACGCTGGAAGACATCAGTCAATAAAAGATAGGCAAACAAAGGCCGTCTGAAAAATATTTTCAGACGGCCTTTTTTTATTTTGAGTATGTAATTTTGATACATTGGTTTTCTGTTCTTATTTTAATATGCGGGGAAAGCGACCAAGAATGACCGTCTTCGGTTACGTGAGAGTAAAATCATTATACTTCAATAAATTAAAATGAATAAATGATAAAGAGGCCGTCTGAAAAGTTCAATCATGGTTTGTGATGTAGGTCAAAGTAAAATGTAACTAAATTACTTATAGTTATCGTAGTGAAAATTTATTGACCTTATTGCCACCTTTTATTAAGGAGATACACCATGAACGCATCAGCCGACAACGTCGTCAGCCCAGCCGTAGCCGAGGTAAACAGCCTGGTTGAAAAGGGTTTACGGGCGTTGGATGAGTTTCTTAAGTTGGATCAGGAGCAGATTGATTTTATTGTGGCCAAAGCCTCTATCGCCGCGCTGGACAAACATGGTGTACTCGCCATGCACGCGGTGGAAGAAACGGGACGCGGTGTGTTTGAGGATAAGGCGACGAAAAACCTGTTTGCCTGCGAAAACGTCGTGCGCCGCCTGCGCGATTTGAAAACCG
>ERZ772906.2192-NODE-2192-length-10265-cov-3.389422_pt1 | contig 10265 bp, 8 predicted proteins | sample MGYA00511338_ERZ772906 | MGnify/ENA primary metagenome ERZ772906 (study PRJEB29015, sample SAMEA2738076) | human oral metagenome | biome: human oral; feature: human-associated habitat; material: saliva | place: China | collected 2212 ... | reverse complement strand
TTGGCGGTAGATGGCGCCAACGGCTCTTCTGAGCCGGCCCCACAGCCGGCCCCAGAGCCTGAGCCGGCCCCCACCACCGCTCCTACTGCCACGCCGACCCCCTCCCCCACAACTAGCGCGGCCCCTACGGCTACCCCGGCACCTAGCCCGACGGCGTCGGCCCAACCTAGCACTAAACCCACGGCTAGGCCCGCACCTACCACGCAGCCAACTACCACACCGGCACCAGGCAAGCCCACGCCGACTCCCCCTGGGACCAGCCCGGCACCCACCCCCACTAAGCCCAGCGGGCCGGTGAGTGAAAAGGTGATTTTGCAGCGCGGTCACGTCGATATTGCCGGCTCACTAAACGCCGATGGCACCGCATTAAGCGCCAGTTTGCATGATGACACCCTCACCAACGCTAAAACCTCAGTTGACCGCGATATCAACTCGGTAGCTTTAGCTTTGGACGACTCAGCTCGCCACACCCGCCCCTCTAGCGGCCGCCTAGCTGGTAGCCAGTATGACTTCCTGGGTAAATCCGGCAGCCAGTTCTACTACACCGACGCGATTAATGACGGCGTACACATTTGGCCTGGCTGGTCCACCAACGGCATCAGTGACTCGCTGGCTCAAGGCAGCGTCAAATTCATTGTTAAACCCCACTCGCTGCCCGAGGGTGCTAGTGCGCACGTGTTTAACAGTGACGCTTTAACCGGCAAGGTGGAACATATTTTTAACACCTCCACCTCGCTTAGCGAGCTGTCTATTCCTGAGCACACCCACGCTCACGCCAACTGGGCTTTCACCAAGCCCGGCGTGTATCTATTCGAGGTTAGCTTCACGGCCACAGTCAAGGGCCAGGCTCTGGCCTCACCCACTAAATGCCTGACTTTCTTAGTGGGTAACCAGGCTATTGCCGATTACCGCGCCGGCAAGGTTAGCGGCTGCAAGCTAGATGGCAACTCCCCCGGGCCCGGGGCCAGCCCCACTAACCCAACGCCCACTAGTCCAAGCCCCACCACCCCTATCAGTAATGTGGTTGGCTCTAACCCCACTAGCCCGGCTGGCGCTAGCGCATCTAAGCCGACGGCGTCTGGCTCCCAGGGCGCTAAGAGTTCTGGTTCTCTATCTGGCACCTCCAGCTCTAGCAGCGGCGCGAAACTGGGCGGTTCTGGTTCGACCGGAGCCTTAGGCAGCACGGGCGGCGCGGGTGGCGCCAGTGCTAGTGGAGCTGGCGGCTCGCTAGCCAAAACCGGCTTCGAACCAATACTGGCAATGCTAGGAGCTGGCCTGTGCCTGGCCTCGCTAGGTTTTAGGCGCCGTACCAGCTAGTGAGCGCCGCGCCAACTAACGCTCGTGCCCCCTGGTTTTTTAAACCAGGGGCACGGTGTTTGGTGCGCATTTGACCAGCACTGTCAGCATCTAAGCCTCATGCAGAATGTAGCTTTTAGCAGGCAGTAACTTGCGCCGGATCAATTGGCTCTGGCACCGGCACGTTTAGCACCGCCGCGCTATCAGCAATATCTTTGTGCATTTGCTTTAGCAGCTCATCCAAGCCGGCAAAGCTAATCATTGGACGCAGATAGCTGACCAGATCAACCGCCACCTCTTGGCCATACAGGTTCAAGTCCGCGCGGCCAAGCACGTGGGCTTCAACCGTGCGTTTGGGTACATCCTTAAAAGTTGGGTTAGTGCCGATTGAGATAGCCGCAGGCATTTTACGTAGCCCACTAGCGCCGTCGCAGGCCCAAAGCCAACCGGCGTAGACACCGTCAGGGGGCACTACCCCGGCGGTTTCAGCATCCAAATTAGCGGTGGGGAAACCCAACTGACGCCCGCGCTGCAAACCATGCACCACCGTGCCACGCAAGCGATGCGGGCGACCCAAAATCCGCGCCGCCTCAGCCACGTCGCCTTTTTCTAGGGCTTGACGCACCCAGGTTGACGACCAGCGTTTACCGCCGTGAGCGCACACGTTATCTACGATTTCAACCTCAAAACCAAACTTTTGGCCCAGTTGCTCCAGGGTGTGCCTGTCACCCGCATTGTCGGCCCCAAAACGCACGTCAGAACCCACCACCACCAGGCGCACCTTAAGCAGATCCACCAGCCAGGTGCGCACAAAATCCTCGGCGCTTTGAGCAGCAAACTCCAGGGTGTAGTTAACCACCAAAGTGGCATCCACCCCCTGCTGCCCCAGCGCCTCAAAGCGGTCAGCCAAAGACGTAATCAAGTGCAGGTGGGTGTCAGGATCATGTACCAGGCGCGGGTGGGGATCAAAAGTCAGCACCACGCAGGGCACGCCCATTTGCTTAGCGCGCCGCACAGCATGAGCCAAAATTGCCTGGTGACCGCGATGGACACCGTCGAAAATACCGATAGTGAGCACGCAGCCAGCAGCTAAATCAAGCTGCGCCACCTGCTGCGAACGTAAAACTTTCACGCGTGTGCGCCGCCATTGCAGCCGCAGCCACCAGCGCAACCACAACCACCAGAACTGGGCTTAGCATCCACCGCACGCAGCCCCAAAACATTACCCGGTTTACGTCCTGGAACTGGGCCAGACTGCACCACGGGAGCCTGAGGGACCTGAGCTTTAGGCTCCTGCGGCTGCGAAACCTGCTGAGTCAAACTTTTCTCCTATTTCACGCGCCCGCAAAAACTAGCACCGGTCGCAAATGTTTACCTTGATGTTTCAACAATGCCACGGCCTCACCCTGCATGTCTAACGCGGCTAGCACCTTTTGCTTAGCGTTAACAGGGGCCTTGGCCACTTGCACATTTTCTTCCAACTGACGCGGCAAAAACTTACCTTGACGTACGTCTTTAACCTGACTGGGATCTAAAACCAGCCAGTTAAAAGCCTGCCTGAGCACCAGCGGCAGGGGCGTTAGGGCCAAACCCTTAGGGTCAGCGCTGTCAGCATCCTCAGCTACCTGCGCCGACCAGCCGCTAAGAGTGCGCGCATCACTAACTTTAAACGGGCCCACCAGGGTGCGTCGCAGCGTAGTCAAATGCGCAACTGTTTGCAGCGACAGACCAAAATCGCGGGCCAAAGCCCGAATATAGGTGCCCGACGAGCAGCTAACTTGCACCTTCACATCCACCACCGGCACTTGGCCCCAGCCCGGGTAACTGGCGCTAGTGGAGTTAACTTGGCCCAGATCAAAGCTATGAATGGTGACTTGCCTAGCTTCCAGCTCTACCTCCTGACCGCTGCGGGCCAGGTCATAGGCGCGCACGCCGTTAACCTTAATAGCGCTAAAACTGCTGGGCACCTGGCTAATCGGGCCCGTTAGCTGGGCGGCAGCAGCCTGCAGGCGCCCCAAATCAACCTGCCCGGGAGCTACCACCTGGGTTACCTGGCCGTGAGCATCCTCAGTGTCTGTAGCTACCCCTAGGCGGATAGTGGCCTCATAGGTTTTATCGGCCCCCACCAGGTAGTTCAGCAGCCGGGTAGCTTTACCCACACCCACCGTAAGCAACCCGGTAGCCATGGGGTCTAGTGTGCCCGCATGGCCCACTTTGCGCGTGGCCGCTAGGCGCCGCACCCGGGAAACCACATCATGGCTGGTGATGCCGGGGTCTTTATCAACCAGTAGCAGCCCGTCGGGGGCGGTTACAGCCCCCCGGGCTACATCCACTGGCCGCACGCGCTCAGTTGCACCTGGGCCCTGTCTGGGCTCGCCTTGGCTGGGCCTGTCTTGACCGAGCGCAGTTTGCTTTTCGCTCACTTATCAGAGCTGGTCGTGACTAGAGCGGCCCTGGGCGTCAGCCTGAGCAGCCTCAGCCATGGCCTGTGCCTGCAGGGCGGCAATCTGGCGGTTGTCGACGCCGCCATCCTGCTCGTCAGCAAAAACGTCCTGCTCGTGCACGGCCTCCTCAGGGCTAGCGGCACTTTCAGCACTGTCAGCGCTCTCGCTGCTTTCAGCGCTGGCGGCGTTGTCACTGGTGACGGCGTCCTCACCCTCATCCTTAGTACGGTAGGGGTTAGCGTCCCCAGCGTAACTGGCCCCCTCAGCGGCGCGGGCAATGGCGGCGTCGCGCGCCTGAGCCTGAGCCAAAGCATCCTCAATGCTGCGGGCCGTGGTGGGCAGCGAGTCTAGCTGGAAGCTGATGGTGGGGGTAAGGCGGATCCCCAGGGCTTTGCCTACCTCAGAGCGGATTAGGCCGGTGGCGGACTTTAAGGCGCTGGCGCTACGACGGCGCTCACCTTCAGTGCCGTAAACCGTGTAGAACACGGTAGCCTGCTGCAAGTCACCGGTGACACGCACATCGGTGATAGTTACGAAACCTAGACGCGGGTCTTTAATGCGGCGCTCAAGCACCTGGGCCACGGTCTTGTGGATTCGGTCAGCAACTCGACGAGCGCGTGCGGGGTCAGCCATAATGACTCCTTTTTCTATAAATGGTTCAAGGTGATCTAAATGCTTAGTTTAATGCCAAAAAGTGGCGGGCCATTGCTGACCCGCCACCTACCGCCTTAAGTGGCGGCTACTGTTTAGCCTAAGACGTTCAGTCTCGCGGCTTCTCGCGCATCTCCCAAGTCTCAATGACATCGCCTTCAGCAATGTCCTTGAAGCCTAGGTTAATACCGCATTCGTAGCCTTCGCGTACCTCGGTGACGTCGTCCTTCTCGCGGCGCAGGGACTCGATGGAAAGCTCGTTAGCAACCACCACGCCGTCGCGCACCAAACGGGCCTTAGCGCCACGCTTGATAATGCCGCTGCGGACAATCGAACCAGCGATGTTACCGAACCGGGAGGAACGGAAGACCTGGCGAATCTCGGCGCTACCCAGGGCAACCTCTTCGTAGATCGGCTTGAGCATGCCCTTCATCGAGGCTTCAACATCCTCAATGGCGTTGTAGATGACGGAGTAGAACTTCATCTCTACACCCTCGCGGTCAGCCAGCTCCTGTACACGCTCAGCCGGGCGTACGTTGAAGCCGATAATAACCGCGTTGTCGACGGTAGCCAGGTTGACGTCGTTCTGGGTGATAGCACCCACACCACGGTGGATGACGCGCAGCTGTACTTCTTCGCCAACATCGATCTTGAGTAGCGACTCTTCCAGAGCCTCAACAGCACCGGAGGCGTCACCCTTAAGGATGAGGTTAAGGGTGTCAACCTTACCTTCCTTAAGCACATCGGTGAGGTTTTCCAGCGAAACGCGCTTGCGGCGCTTAGCCAGCATGGCGTTACGGGCAGCAGCTGCACGCTTGTCAGCGATATGACGGGCAGTGCGGTCTTCGGGGGCCACCAGGAAGGAGTCACCAGCGCTAGGAATGCTGGTCAGACCCAATACCTGAGCCGGGCGAGCCGGGCCGGCCTCTTCCAAAGACTTACCGTATTCATCGAACATGGCACGCACGCGACCATAGGCAGAACCAGCCACGATGGGGTCACCCACGCGCAAGGTTCCACGCTCAACCAGTACGGTTGCCACCGCACCGCGACCACGTTCAAGCTTGGCTTCAATAGCCACACCGCGAGCATCAGCGTTGGGGTTGGCACGTAGGTCCAGACCCGCATCTGCCTGCAGCAGCACAGCTTCGAGCAGCTCATCAATGTTTGTGTGCTGCTTAGCGGAAATGTCGACGAACATGGTGTCGCCACCGTATTCCTCAGGCACCAAACCATATTCGGTGAGCTGGCCACGGATCTTCTCCGGGTTAGCGCCTTCCTTATCGATCTTGTTAACGGCTACCACGATCGGCACGTTAGCGCTCTGGGCGTGGTTAAGGGCCTCAACGGTCTGGGGCATCACACCGTCGTCGGCGGCAACCACCAAGATAGCGATGTCAGTTACCCGAGCACCACGCGCACGCATAGCGGTGAAGGCCTCGTGACCAGGCGTATCAATGAAGGTGATGGCACGCATCTGGCCGTCGTGCTCAACTCGCACCTGGTAGGCACCAATGTTCTGGGTAATACCGCCAGCCTCAGAGTCCACCACGTCAGTGGAACGGATGGCGTCCAGCAGCTTGGTCTTACCGTGGTCGACGTGACCCATAACGGTTACCACCGGAGGACGTACAACCAGCTCAGATTCATCGTCATCAGCCTCTTCAGCTTCAAGGTCGATGTCGAAGGACTCTAGCAGCTCACGGTCTTCATCCTCAGGCGAGACTACCTGGACATCGTAGCCCAGCTCTTCACCTAGCAGCTTGAAGGTGTCTTCATCCACCGACTGGGTGGCGGTAACCATCTCGCCGAGGCTGAACAGAGCCGTAACCAGGGCTGCGGGGTTGACGTTAATCTTCTCAGCCAGGTCGGTTAGCGTGGCACCCTGACGGACGCGAATTGCCGCACCGTTACCGCGCGGAATAGCGACGCCGCCAATAATGGGTGCGCTTTGCTGTTCGAATTCCTGGCGCTTAGCGCGCTTGGACTTACGACGACGCGGGGCGTTGCCACCGCCGCGACCGAAAGCACCCTGGGTGGAGCCGTTACCGCCACGTCCGCCGCGTGGGCCGCCGAAGCCGCCGCCGGGACGAGCGCCGCCGCCACCGTTACCACGGCCACCGCCGCCGTTACCGCCACGGGCGCCGCCAGGGCGAGCGCCACCACGAGCGGGCGCACCAGGGCGTCCAACTGAGGACTGACCAGGCATCATGCCCGGGTTGGGACGCGGAGCACCAGTGGGGCGAGCAGTTGCCGGAGTGGGGCGCGGGCCGCCATTGGCAGCCGGACGCGGGCCACCGTTACCACCAGGGCGAGGACCTCCAGAACGCGGGCCGCCATTACCGCCCGGACGCGGGCCACCAGAGCGGGGAGCACCTGGACGCGGAGCACCAGAGCGACCACCACCCTGCGGACGCGGGCCACCCGGGCGGGGGGCGCCATTACCGCCAGGACGCGGGGCTGCCGGGCGCGGACCGCCCTGACCGGGCTGAGGGCGAGCGCCACCAGGACGAGGCATACCCTGCGAGGAAGCGAAGGGGTTGTTACCCGGGCGGGCACCACCACGCGGCGCAGGAGCAGCCGGCTTAGGTGCGGCGGGCTTAGCCGCTTTCTTAGCGCCAGGCTTAGGGGCGTCACCCTTAGCCTTCTTGGCGCCGTCGCCCTCAACCATCGGGGCGAAGTGTTCGCGCACGCGGCGCGCTACCGGGGGTTCAACAGCACTGGAGGCTGCCTTAACAAACTCCCCCTGGTCTTTAAGCCAGGCCAGAATGATCTTACTGGTGACCTTCTTGCCTGAGGGGTCGAGCTCCTTAGCGAGCTCATGTACACGTGGTTTAGCCACTATTCTCCTGTTCCAGTCTCCCACCTGAAACAGGTGGGCGTGTTTACTGCTGGCAGCTCATCGCTGGGTACTCATCGGGTGCCCATCGGCTCTCTACCCGCTTTCATGTCTCGTAGTTAGTGCCGCCAGGCGGCACTGGTTTGCCCGCATGGGTATGGGAAAACCAGTTGTCTACAACGTCAAGGTTAAGCGTCCCTTTGCAGCGCAATGCACGCTCAATGCTACGCCGTTTGAGGGCGGTTCCATAACATTGCGGATCGTCATGCATCCAGGCACCTCTTCCCGGCGCACAAGCACCGGTATCCACCACCACACGAGTATCGCGGCGAACGAGGCGAATTAACGCGCTACGCGCGCCCTTAGCCCGGCAACCTACACAGGTACGTATAGGTTGACTCATATCGCTCATTTTAACGTCTATTTGAGTGTTTTTCAGCCTTGGTAGCCTGAGTCACCGCTCACGTCAGCACTTGAAGTACGGCTAGGCTGAATATCACCCTCATCAGTGTCAGAACGAATGTCGATCTTCCAGCCAGTTAGGCGGGCAGCCAGGCGGGCGTTTTGGCCTTCCTTACCGATCGCTAGCGACAGCTGGAAGTCAGGGACCACAGCGCGAGCAGTTTTTTCTTCCTCGTTTAGCACAGTCACGCTGGAGACACGGGCGGGAGAAAGCGCGTTGGCTACATACTTAGCCGGGTCAGCTGACCAGTCAACAATGTCGATCTTTTCGTCACCCAGCTCCTGGTTTACCGCGCGCACACGCGTGCCCATGGAGCCGATGAAGGCGCCCTTGGCGTTAATGTCACGGTTGTTGGCTCGAACCGCCATCTTGGTGCGGTGTCCAGGTTCGCGGGCCAGGGAGACGATTTCCACCTCGCCCTTAGACAGTTCAGGTACTTCACGCTCAAAGAGCTGACGCACCAGGCCCGGGTGGGTACGCGAAAGAATGATCTGGGCGCCGCGTGGGCCACGGGAAACTTCAGTTACATAGGCACGCACGCGGTCACCGTGACGGTAGCGCTCGCCGGGCACCTGCTCAGCAGGGGGAATAATGCCTTCGCGTTCTTCGTCTAGGCGCACGTATACGGTGCGCGGGTCGCGGCCCTGCTGCACAATGCCGGAAACCAGCTGGCCGGTCTTGTCTTTGTAGGCGCCAAGCACTTCCATGTCGCGGCGGTCGTGGATGCGCTGGACCACTACTGAACGGATAGAAGCCTGAGCGATACGCCCAAAGTGCGGGGGAGTGTCGTCAAAGTATTCGCCGGTAGGCTGGTCGTTTTCATCTAGCTCAGGGGCATAAACGTTCATCTCGCCGTTGCGGCGGTCTATACGCACGTAGGCACCCTTAATAGCCCCGGGCTGCTTGAGATAAGCGTTTAGGATCGCTTCTTCAATAGCAGGGACCAGGTTATCTAGGTCTATTTCCAACTCATCTGCGGCAACGCGCAGTTCAGTCATGTTGATTTCCATGTGTGCTCCTTTTATTCAGTTATGGTTACAGCGCGCCGCTGAGGTCTACTACCTGCTGAGCCTTGATGATCTGCGTAAAGGGTACTAGCTGCGTGGCGGTTTTGGTTTCTACCTCTACCCCAGTTTCGCCAACGCTTAGCACACGTCCGAATACCTCACCGGCTTCGGTGTTAATTTGTGCTAGGCGGCCTACTGCACGACCAAATTCACGTGCGTCACGTAGTTCACGCTCAGCGCCGGCGCTAGATACTTCAAGCTGGTAGGAGCCCTTAATTGGGTCAGCTTCATCTAGCGCGTCGCTGATTTGACGCGCCACCTGTTCAATTGTGTCCAGGTCAACATCTCCGGGGCCTTCTGGTAGGTCCACGACGACTCGCAGCGTCGAGTACTTTCCAGCCTTGGTTAGCTCAGTTTCCAGCAGCATTAAGCCGTTTTCACTAACCACTGGGGCCAGAATTTGGGTCACTTCAGCCGGTGCCTGCTTGCGGTTTCCCTTAGCCTCGGGTGCCATTGCTGATCCTTCTGTCGATAATTACCTGCCCATATCTTACCTGTACGTGGGAAAATCAGGGGGTGAAGTGCCGCGTAATCACCCCCGCCCTGCGCCCGTTTAGTTTTCGTGCTACCGCCCGCAATTGTTCAATCATGGCTCTGACCTGCGTTTTAGCGCTGTCAGGCTGTGGTTTACGGATAGGTGAGGGCACGCGCGCGTCTCTGCCTACGCTTTCAGCGTCACAGCAAACCCAGGACGCTGTGGCCCGCCGAACGGCTCTAATTAACTCTGCCGCCCAATTGCTAGCTAAATCTGGCTCAGCTGAGGTGGCTGCCGTAGCTAAAGGCTCGGCTATTCAGCTGCGTTCGCTAGGTGGGGTGTGGCAGCCTTGGCACACCACTCCCCCAACCGGTTATCCCACTGTCTCGCCAGTTCCTACGGCTGGTTCTGATACGACGACGGCGCAGCTGGTTATGTACCTTAAGCAGGGCACCGGTGAGGCCCTTAAGGCTGCAACTGAATCTAGCGGTAAAACTGCTCAAACCTATGCTTCTATTGGTTTGACTTGGGCTAGTTGGGCGCGTGCCCTTGACGGCACGAATTTTGACAAGCTGATGGCCCTGCAGCCGCGCACTAGCGTTAATTTAACTACTCCCCTGCAGGCGAGCACGCTTAGCGCCTATGACCAGGCCCGTTACGGTCTAGAGGTGATTGCGGCGCAAAGCGGTGACGGCGCTACCGGCGCCCAGGCTAAAGCTGCCGCCACCACAGTAGACGCCTGCCTAGCGGTTAAATGCCCTGATCAGCGTCTAAGCAGCTACCAGCTACCCAGCGGTAATTCCTACGAGCAAGGCGCTAGCCTATGGCTAAATGTGGTTAGCGCGGAGCTTAGTGAAGTGGCCAACGCCAAGGATGAAGCGCAGCGTAAACAGGCTATTAGCGCTGCCGCTTGGGCCCTGGTACAAGCTCAAAGCTGGAATGCATCCCTAACTCAAACAGAACAAGCCCTAGGGGTTAAGTAGCTTCCAAGTAAGCGTGGGGGGCGGGCCGGTCAGCCCGCCCCCCACGC
>ERZ772906.2188-NODE-2188-length-10270-cov-3.001175_pt1 | contig 10270 bp, 9 predicted proteins | sample MGYA00511338_ERZ772906 | MGnify/ENA primary metagenome ERZ772906 (study PRJEB29015, sample SAMEA2738076) | human oral metagenome | biome: human oral; feature: human-associated habitat; material: saliva | place: China | collected 2212 ... | reverse complement strand
TGTACCTGCTTGGGAATGAAGCGGCCGCGCTCGGCGCTATTTCCGCAGGCTCCCGTTTCATGGCTTCTTACCCGATTACTCCGGCATCGGAAATCATGGAATATATGATTAAAGTGGCTCATAAGATTCATGGCACGGTCGTGCAGACGGAAGATGAACTGTCATCCGTTATGATGGCGATGGGGGCGGGTTATGGGGGTGTCCGCGCGTTTACCGCGACATCAGGCCCCGGGCTTTCTCTCATGGCGGAATCCATTTCCATGGCGGCTGTTGCTGAAATCCCGGTGGTCATTATCGATGTGATGCGTGCAGGGCCGTCCACGGGGATGGCGACAAAGGTGGAGCAGAGCGATATCCGCTATGCTGTCGGCTCCGGTCACGGAGATGCGGAAAAGATTGTTCTTGCCGCCGCGTCTATCGAAGACTGCTATTATATCGTCCAGGAAGCGTTTAATCTGGCGGAGGAATACCAGACTCCTGTCATTGTGCTGTCCGATCTGCAGTTTGGCATGTGCAAGCAGTCTGTTCCCGCTTTCGACAGGAACCGTATCGGCATCCGCCGCGGTAAATTGGTGACGGAAGGCCTTTCTGAACTGGATATGAAAACGAAATCTTATTTCCACCGTTTTGAGGACACGGAAGACGGTATTTCCCCAAGGACGATTCCCGGCGTGAAAAACGGCATGTTCCTTTCCACGGGCCTTGAACATAATGTATTCGGCAAACCGGCGGAAGGACAGGGCGACCGTGTGATGGAAATGGAAAAGCGCCACAGAAAGTTCGCTGCCGTTTCCAAAGCGATTCAGCCGTTTACCGCAGCCCATGAAGAAACGGACTGCGACCTGCTCCTTGTAGGCATTACTTCCACTAATGGCGCGCTGGAAGAAGCGCGGGAGTGTCTGGAAGCGGAAGGCAGGAAGGTAAATCATATCCAGCTCCGCCTGATTTCCCCGTTCCCCGCAGAAGAACTCCGTCCGTATATCGAAGGGGCGAAGAAGGTTCTCATTGTCGAAGAGGATTTGACGGCGCAGCTCCGCGAGCAGTTTGCCATCCGCTTTGACTGCCACGATAAACTTCTTTCTCTTTTGCAGTATGACGGCACGCCGTTCCTGGCTTCGACCATTATCAATAAATCCAAGGAGGTCATCTGATTATGGGTTCACCGAGAGATTATAAAAATACTATCGTGCCGAACTGGTGTCCCGGGTGCGGCGACTTCGGGATCCAAAATGCGATTGCCGCTGTCTGTGCGGCTAAAGGCTGGCCGAATGAAGATATCGTTTTGATTTCCGGTATCGGCTGTTCTTCCCGTATCGGCGGGTACCAGTACTGCTACGGCGTCCACACGACCCATGGACGCGCGCTTCCTTTTGCCCAGGGCATCAAATGCGCCAACAAAGATATTCATATGATCGTCTGCTCCGGTGACGGCGACTCTTACGCCATCGGTTTGGGACACGCCCTCCATGCGATGAAGAGAAATATGGATATCACCTATATCGTTTTCGACAACCAGGTTTACGGCCTGACAAAAGGGCAGACAAGCCCCATGTCTTCCAAAGGCTTTGTGACCAAGACGACGCCTGACGGCAATCCCCTCACGCCTCTCGATGCTCCGTCCATGGCTCTTGCCGCGGGCGCTACCTTCGTGGCGCAGGCGTATGCCATCGACATGAAGAATATGGTGGATGTCATTACCAAGGCGGTCGATCATAAAGGGTTCTCCTATGTCAATATTTTCACGCCCTGCGTCACTTTCAACCAGTTCAATACAGTGGAATGGTACAATGGTCATCTGAAAAAACTGGCAGATATACGGGAAAACTATGATCCTCATGATAAGGCTGCAGCTTTCCATCTGCTTTCCGACACCGACAGCCTCGTACTGGGCGTTATTTATGAAGAGGAAGGCGCTGTACCTTTCGGTGAAATCGTTCCGTCGGCGGATGTGCGCCTTGCAGATCACGTGGAAAAGCCGTCAGCTGCGCTTTTTGAAGATCTCTGTATGGAATTTCGGTAAAATCGTTCTCCGGCGGCGGTTTTCCGCTTCCGGAATTAAGAAAACATTTATAAATCAGATTCTGCGATTTAAGCAGCAACTACTTGAAATAGCGGGCCTGTCCCGAAGTGTGAAGGGCGCTTTTGCGTCCTGAGGAAAGGATAAGCATCATGGCATCAGATCGAATGATGGAATACTATTATTCCATGGGGCAGGATACCCTGGCTGCCGGAGATATCGACGAAGCGGTCACTTATTTCCGTAAAGCGGCCAACCTAGGTGCCGGCGAAGCGGCTCATGAAATCGGCGTTATCGGCCGCCGGCTGGAAAAGGGAGACGGGCTGGAAAAGGATGAGGAAAAAGCGGCCCACTGCTACCGCCTGTGCGGGGAAATGGGCGATGATGAAGCGTGGCTGTACCTGGGAAAGCTGTACCTTCGGGGGCTTAATGGAGGAAAGCCGAATCCGCGGAAAGCCAAACGTGCTTTGGAGCATGCGTCTGAGGCAGGATATACGGAAGCGGCCGTTCTTCTTGCCCGGATATACGATGAAGGTGTCATGGGGCAGGTTAATCCCGCAACTGCTTTTAAATACTACCTTTTGGCGGCACAGCGGGGAGATTCGGAAGCCATGCTTATGACCGGTCTTTTTTACGCGCAGGGAGTATCCGTGCCCAAAAATACCGTGGAAGCAGAAAGATGGATACGGAAGGGGAAAGAAGCGGGCGACCCCGATGCCGATGAAACGCTCCGCGGATTTCTGGCGGTGGCCTGCACGGAGTATCTGACAGGGGCGGCAGGCGTGGTGGATGAGAAAAAGGCTGCTGCCATGGCCAAAGAAGCGGAAGTGATGGGAGATAAGGAAGTCTATCTCCGCATGGGATACGCTTATCGCGCAAGCCGTGTGGAAAATCATGCGAAAAAAGCTTTTGATGCTTTTAAGAAAGCGGCGAAATACAAACTGCCCGAAGCCGATGCGGCGCTGGGGCTCTGCTATGAATCGGGCCTCGGTGCAGAAGCGGATATTTCCAAAGCCGTGAAATATTATAAAAAAGCGGCGGAAAAAGGAAATGCCTTTGCCATGGCCCATTACGGCTGTGCCCTTGCCAATGGGGAAGGCGTGAGAAAAAATGAAAAGTCCGCCATGGAATGGCTTATCAAAGCGGCCATGAAGGGCGATGAAGGCGCCATCCTCATCCTGAAAGAAGATTACGATTACACCTTGAAATGATAAAGACACCTTCTCTGCAAGCAGGGGAAGGTGTTTTTTCATGGTACAATAGAAATATATTTCATGGAGGATCATTCATGCTCATTCCTTACCGCTCGGTGCGGACACCTTGCCGAAAAGAAACGGAGATAAAAAAATCAATATTTATTGCACAGCTTTTCCCTGTAGAAACAGAAGAGGAAGCGCAGTCCATTTTGGAAACTGTGCGGAAAAATCACAAAGATGCGGCCCACCACTGCTGGGCATGGCGCATCGGCACCATCCGCATCCGTGAGAAATCAAGCGACGGCGGAGAGCCGCAGGGGACGGCAGGACATCCCATGCTCCATGTCCTGCAGATGAAATCGCTCACTAATACTTTATCCGTTGTGACAAGATACTTCGGCGGCATCAAACTGGGGACGGGCGGACTGGCGAGAGCATACGGCGGTACTCTGGCGGAAGCCGTGGAGGAAGCGGGTGTTCTTTGTTTCACACCCCACGTCCGCCTGGAACTTACGATTCCCTATACCGCGGCAGGCACGTTTGAACACTACATCAAAGGTACGGATATCCGTGTACTGGACAGAATCTTTGCGGAAGAAGTGCAAATCACATGCCTCTGCCTTCCGGAAAATAAAGCAAGGCATGAAATGTATTTCCGGGATATGACCGGCGGAAAAGTAAAGGTGGAAGACCGGGGCGAAGAATATGTGGGAATGGAAACAGAGGAGAAGGAGTAAAGGGAATCGGATCAGCAGGGATTTTTTATCCGGTTTTTGCAAATAAAAAGGAAGTTCGGTACGGCCTTTGCTTTTTCTGAACTCTATGGGAGCCTGTTTGCGCTTTTACGGAATTTGTTGACAAAAGGCATATAAGTTATTACTATTTTTATAGTTATGATTCAAATCAGGACAGGAATTTTATGTTGAAGTCGTCATGGGCTCGGGGACTGAAATGAAGTGCCCGGGATTTACCCGCGGACGCAGAGGGAGAAACGGTTATGATGCCAATTCTTGATTATCTGGACGGGATACTGTATTATCCCATCCTCGTTGTGGTATTAACGGCGGCAGGGCTGTATTTTACATGCAGGACGGGTTTGGTGCAGTTCCGTATGTTTTGGGAAAGTATCCGCCTTGTAATGGAAAAGCCGCAGAATGAAGGGGCGGTTTCTCCCTTTCATGCGCTCATGGTTTCCACGGCATCCCGCGTAGGTACAGGAAATATTCTGGGTGTTTCCACGGCAATCTGTCTTGGCGGGCCGGGCTCCGTTTTCTGGATGTGGGTTATTGCCGTCATCGGCGGAGCGTCCGCGTTTATTGAAAGTACCCTTGCCCAGGTCTATAAGAGAAGAGACAGCAAGGGAGACAGCTACGGCGGGCCCGCTTATTACATCGAATCCGCCATGCACAACCGCACCCTTGGCGTACTTTTCGCTTTCTTCCTCATCATCACCTATGCCGGCGGCTTCAATATGCTTGCCTCTTATAATCTGCAGTCCACTTTTGCGGCATACAGCTGGTATGATCCGGCTGTCACGCCGTGGATCATCGGTGCCATTCTCGGCGCGCTTGTAGGGTACTGCATCATGGGCGGCGGAAGGCGTATCCTCCGTGTCACCGGTGTTCTCGTGCCGATTATGGGGCTCATCTATGTGGCGGCGGCTGTGATTGTCGTTGTGATGCATATAAATCTTATTCCGCAGGTGTTTGGCATGATTTTTGCCGATGCTTTTGATTTCCGGTCCATTCTGGGCGGCGTTTCCGGATCCTGTCTCATGTTCGGCGTAAAGCGCGGCCTCTTTTCCAATGAAGCGGGCGTAGGTTCCGCGCCGAATGCCGCCGCTTCCGCTGATGTAAGTCATCCTGTCAAGCAGGGACTTGTACAGATGCTGTCCGTTTTCATCGACACGCTCCTCATCTGTACGGCGACCGCTATGATGTGTCTGGCTTCCGGTACTCCGATTACAAAAGAAATCGCCGGTGCGGGATATGTGCAGAATGCCGTGACTGTGGCTTTTGGAAGCTTCGGTCCGATCCTTATCACGGTATGCATGGTGCTTTTTGCCTTTTCCACACTGATCGGCAACTTCTTCTATGTGGATAACTGCCTGATCTTTATCCATAAAAAAGAACCGGGAAAATCTTTTATGACGGGCTTCCGTATTTTAGCAGCCCTCGTCATTTTCGTCGGCGCGGGCATGTCCATGGCGGCTGCCTGGGATATCGCCGATATTCTTATGGCTCTTATGTGCCTGATCAATATTCCCGCCTGCCTTGTTCTCGGCGGAACGGCAGTCAAAGTGATGAAAGACTATGAGCGCCAGAAAAAGGAAGGCAGGGATCCGGTCTTCCGTGCGGCTGACGTGGGTCTGAATCTTGACGAAGTGGAATACTGGAAATAGTAATTTCGTACTAAAAAGCTCATTCCGGAAATTGACGGGGTGGGCTTTTTCAGGAGGCGGCATATGTATCCCCGGTTGAAAATATACTTGAAACGGATTGAAGAAAATACGCGGGTCGTCAGACAGCTGTGTGCCGATCACGGTATCCGCGTCATGGGCGTGACGAAGGCATGCTGCGGTGCACCCGAACTGGCGGAAGCTTATCTGGCGGGCGGCCTTGCCATGATTGGCGATTCCCGCGTGGCGAATCTGAAGAAACTGGAAAATATCGAAGCGGAAAAGTGGCTCATCCGTCCGCCCATGCTTTCGGAAATAGAGGATCTGGTCCGCTATGCGGATGTGTCGCTCCAGTCTGAAATGGAAACCGTCCGTGCGATAAATAAGGAGTGTGAAAAGCAGGGGAAGCGCCATAAAATCATCCTCATGATGGATCTTGGCGATATCCGCGAGGGATATGTGGATGAAGAAGAATTGATTGCCGCTGCGGTGGAAACGGAAAAGCTTTCTCGTGTGGATCTTTACGGTATCGGCACCAACCTGACTTGCTTTTCTTTTATTCAGGCCGATGAGGAAAAAATGGAACGCCTTGCGGAAATGCGGAAGAAAGTGGAGAATGCCGCCGGCCATACATTGGAAATCGTCAGCGGAGGAAACAGCGCGGCCCTGGATCTCATGATGCGCGGAGGTATTTGTGAAGGGGTAGATAATTTCCGTCTTGGGGAAAGCCTTCTTTTCGGCAAGGAACGGAGCAGGTATACTTTCCTGCCGGGAACGAGGAATGACGGATTTATTCTGGAATGTGAAGTGGTGGAAGCGAAAGTCAAACCGAGCCTTCCCTGGGGAACGGCGGGGGTGGACAGCTATGGACGGAAACCCGTTTTTACAAACAGGGGTGAAAAGAGGAAAAAGGTCATCTGTGCCATCGGACGTCAGGATTTTGATGCGGAAACGGCAACGCCTGTGGATGAAGGCATTCTTATCTTAGGTGCCAGTTCGGATCATCTTATGCTGGATGTGACAGACAGCGTGAAGGAATACAAAGTGGGAGATATCGTGGAATTGCGGCTGGGGTATTTCTCCGTTCTCCGCGCTTTCACTTCGCCTTATGTGGAAAAGATATTTCTTAAAAAATGAAGAAATCGGGAGCAGGACAGGGCGCTTCTTCAGCAGAAAAATATGTCTGTTTTTCTCATGAAACAGTGGCGAATTTTTAAGAATCCCGTATAATAGAGAAAAGGATTTTTTGTAGTCTGGAGGATGGTACTATGGACGCAATCGAATGCCTGGTTACAAGGAGAAGTATCCGCAATTATACGAAAGAGCCTGTTTCCGCAGGGGACATCGAAAATGTGGTGGAAATCGCGCAGATGGTTTCCTGCTGGGAAAATACGCAGCCTGTCCGTTATGTGGCGGTGCTGGACAATGATCTGAAGAACCGTATTGCCGATGAATGCACGAAGAAGTTTCCCTGGAATACGGAAAATATCCATGAAGCGCCTGCGCTCATCGTGCTTTGCACAGTAAAAGGGCTCTCCGGCTATGAACCGAATGGAGAAGCGTCTACGACAAAGGGAACCCACTGGCAGTCTTTTGATGCGGGCATGGCGGCGGATCATTTCTGCCTTGCCGCACGGGCGGTGGATCTGGGGACGCTCATTATGGGACGGTATGACGAAGAAAAGATCAAAGAAATTCTTGATCTTCCCGAAGAGTATGATGTGTCCTGCATCATTGCGGTGGGCCATCCCGAAGTCATACCCGCTGCGAATGAAAGAAAGCCTTTAAAGGAAGTGCTGACTTTCAGATAAGGAATAGGAGAAAAGGAAAATAACGGAACTCTCATAAAAGGGAGTCCGTTATTTTATTGGCAGGGAAAAATTATTTTCTTTATCCACTTCCGTCTGCTCCGGCAGGCCGTGATATAATGGAACAAAAAACAGGGGGAGTCTATGTCTTTGCTTGAAACTGCCTGTCCTCACTGCGGAAAGTCTATGGTGTTTTCACCGATTGATTATATCAATACGGAAGAGCGGCCGGAGATGATACAAAAAGTGCGCGACGGAGAGGCTTTCGTGTCGATATGCGGCCATTGCGGTAAAAAGTCCCGTATGGACTATTCCTTTTTGTACTATCAGCCGTCGGCGCTGTTCCTGGTGTACTATGCAACAGATCAGGAAGACTATGAAAAGGCGTGGAAGATGCTTACCGGGCAGGATAGAGAACGCCGCCTTGATGAAGAAAAACTTCGGGGCGTGAAGAAACGGCTTGTCACGTCACGGGAGGCACTTCGGGAAAAGCTCATGATCCTTGACAGCGGTTTCGATGACCGGGTCATTGAATTGATGAAGGGGCTTGCCTTTATGTCGCTCCGGCGTCATAGTCCCGAACTTCATCCGGAGCGTGTCCTTTTTGATATGGGGGCTGACGGGAACCATTATTTTCGTTTTGAGGAAAAGGGAAAAGTCATCGCGGCATATGCATTTGAGGCGCCGATGTACCGAGAAATTGAAACGGGTGTGAAAGATATGCTGGAAACACTTTCAAGGAACCAGCCGGTTATTAATGCGGAGTGGGGCGCTAAAGCCCTCCGCGCGATTCATCAATCATAAGGAGCGGTTATGTCACAGTCACAGATGCAGGAAATCACCTGCCCGAAGTGCGGGAAGAAACAATTTTTCCGTGTGTGGGACAGTATCAATACGATGGAAGATCCTCCGCTTAAGGAAGCGGTCAGGAATGATGAAGCCTTTTCTTTTCATTGCTTGGACTGCGGTGCGTCTGCTGTGCTGCATTATAATTTCATCTATCATGAACCGGCGGAGAAGCTTTTTATCGTATGCAACGCTGACGGTTCCGATTACACGGCGATGAAAGAAACACTCACGGCGGAGGACAACGCCTTTAAAGGCTACACGAAACGCATCGTCCTGTCTCACAATGCATTCAAAGAAAAACTATTGATTTTTGACGCGGGATTCAATGACAAGATTGTGGAAGTCATGAAGAGCGGTATTTATGCCAATGTGGATGCTCATTACAAGGATAAGGGGATTGATGAAATATTTTTTGCCACCAACGAAGAGGGAGAGCATGGATTCCTTCTCCTGCGCCATGGGGAGATGCTGGCGGCAGTGGAATTTGACAAAGCCCTGTATGACGCGCTCCTGGAAAAGGCATTGGAAACCATAGACGCCCTTTCGCCCACGGATGTCATTATTGATACGGAATGGGCGCGGGCAATGGTGGAAAGGCTGTAAGCTGTCATCAGCATAATAGATTCTTCACTCCGTGTCATTGTTCCGTTTTCCTTCTTTCCGTTAGAACGTCTTCTTCTACGATTATGATGTCTTTGCCGTTCCCTCTGCTCCACAGGACGATTTTCTGTTACAGCGCTGGCATCCTCCTGTACAGCCTCATCTTTTCCTGCATCGGAAGACTTTTTCTCTTCCGTTTTCTTAGACTCTTCCGCCGGGGTTTCGGAAATGCTGTCTTCAGCTACTTCCTCTACATCCACACGCTTCATTCTTTTTAAAACCGGATCATAAATATACTGGATTTGATTAGAAGGTCTTCCTGCATTTGCTTTCTTTTCCGTCTTAGGATAGATACGATTCACGGTTTCTATCAAACTCTTGGAGGAATCCTCATGCTTAGCTTCTTCCGGCTTGGTATTATCTACGGTTTTAGCTTCCTCTCGAGAATTCAAATCTTCTTTTTCTTTAGCAGCAACAGTTTCTTCTGTAGCTCTATCGGAAGACAGCTCTTTCTCGAAGCTTTCAGCATGATCCTCATCCGGGTAAAGCTTTTCTTCCTTGATACTTGCAGAATAATCCACGGAAAAATGCTCTCCGTCATTTTCCTCCTCCACCAAAGAAGCATAGCTTACATCCTCCTTTGCCAAAGGATTCGGTAAGAGCTCTACCGGCTCCAAATGACTGTTCACGTCCAGGAATTGATTTTTTCTTCTTCTGTAATTGTTTCTGTAGCTTAATGTCGGTCTGGTAGGAACATTGTTGGTGGTTTCAAAGGCATCAATAAGCTGTACCTTTTGGTTTCTCTCCTTGGCTCTTCTGATTCTTTCATCGTCATTTGCCACAGAATGGAGAAAACACTCTTCAATGGTCTCTCCCAAAAGAATTTCCGCACCTCTTAAGCTGTGCCAAAAGTCTCGAACCGCTGCATAACCCTTGTCCTTGGAAACAATGCAAATCTTTTCTCCCGTATCCAAAAACATTCCCGTTGTAGAAGCAATGTACATATCCAAAGCATTGCTGTGTTGTTTTAAAAGCTTCACCATTCTTACATGGACAGCTTTTTCCTTTAAATCCTCTACTACGCCCTTCTGTAAAGCAGAATTCTCATCACTGTAGTACACCACCAAGGTATCCTGCTCTGTCAGATAATGATACCCCTCAAAGCCGCTGGCATGGGTATTTTCAAAATCCACTAAAAAAATCACAACTTATTCTCCTTTTTTACATAAAGTCATCGTTATGATTATCCTGGGACAAAAAACCGAAGAATTCTCCCTCATCCAATTTCCGGAGGATAAGCTTCGCTTCCTCCAAAGGACAAGGTAATTCTTCCTCCTTGCAATATAAAACTTCGGAAATCATCACAACGGTTTCCGCATTAAGCTGCTTAAGACTGGGAACC
>ERZ772906.2182-NODE-2182-length-10280-cov-9.700147_pt1 | contig 10280 bp, 7 predicted proteins | sample MGYA00511338_ERZ772906 | MGnify/ENA primary metagenome ERZ772906 (study PRJEB29015, sample SAMEA2738076) | human oral metagenome | biome: human oral; feature: human-associated habitat; material: saliva | place: China | collected 2212 ... | reverse complement strand
CTTTCGCATTGTCGATACCTAAAATATGATGATATTCATCACGTAAATTTAGGGAACAACTTGATGCTTCACTGATCACATCCAAGCCATTTTCATCCACCATTTTGCCGATGTAATCGGTGTTAAATTGCGCAATTTTTTTCGCACGTTCTGGAAATTGGTTCACGCTTAATGGCAAGCCACAGCATTTTTCTTTTTCCAATAACACCACGCCAATATCCATGGCATTGAACACTTGGATAAATTCTTTACCCAACTGTGGATTATTGTAGTTCACATAACAACCGTGATAATACGCTACTTTGCGTTCGAATTTTTGTTGGCTTTCCACCATTTTCTTCATATACCAGCTGCGGAACGTACCAAAAGAATATTTTGGTAACGTACGATGACGGCTGATTTTTAATGCTTTTTCCAACACAAATTTTGTCGCTTTCAAGCCCGTAATCGTATTCACAATCGGCGCAAGCGGTGTATTAAGTGCCCCCATAATATCGGTGTTACTTAAAATCGCATCACGTAATTTTTGCACAGCCGGTTTGTGTTGTTGAGCCAGGTATTTATTTCTTGCACGAACAATAATGTCACCAATTTTTACATCAGACGGACACGCAATTTCACAACGTTTACAGTTAGTACAGTATTTCAATGCTTCATCATAAAGCTCAGCTGATTTTAAGCGTAAACGCTCACCATCCGGGCCTGATTGTTTTGGACCTGGATAGTTTGGATTTTGACGCGAAACCGGACATACTGCTGTACAAGCCGTACATTTAATGCAGCTCTCAAAGCTTTCATCAAAGGCATGATGATGTTGTGGTGCATTAAGGGATTGTTTTGCATTTTCAATTAATTGTTGAATGTTCATAACGCCTCCTTAATGTGTGTTGTGAAGAATTTCATCAGCAACAGCAAGCGCTGTTACCACTGCTACGCCAGAACCACAACCAAGCTCTAGAGCATTGAAACCACCAATCACATTACCCACCGCATATAAATTCGTTAAAAATTGACCGCTCTTTTGTACTTGGCATTGCGCATTAATCGTCACGCCCGCAGATTGGTACGGTTGTGGATTTGAGAAACGGTGATCAGTCCAAGTAAAGCGATCCGTATCGTTAAAACCTTCCACACCGATGATGTCAGAATGGAATACGGGCTCGTAGATTTTATCGAATTCAGAAACTAAACCTTTACTGAAGAAACTACCAGAAGCTAAGACAAAATGCTCAGCTGTAATTTCTTCCTCTTCGTGCAAACGCGTTTGAATTGCGCGAACTTTGTTGCCATGAAAATGTGCTTTTAATGCGCTATCACCATTCATCATGAGTCCGCCTAATTTCTCAAAACGATGACGTAATTGAATACGTTGACGCATACCTAATAAAGAAGGCGGTAAAGTTGGCAATTCAAATAATGGTAAGCCAGTTGCTTTGCGAAGTGATTCCATAAACTCTTGATTTTCTAAACCAAAACAAGCTGGTAAGAAAATCGCATCTGAGCCTTTCGCCGCTTCTTTCATTTCAGCCACCAGATCATCAAATTTCAGTTTATATTCTAAAACTTGCGCAATATTCACACTGCGGAATTCACGAGAGTTTGCACGTAACTGATCCAATTCAGGAATATTTAAAAAGCCCGTTTTCACTTCACAATGTGCAAATTGTGGATTGAGCGTAAGGTTATCTGCCAATAATTCTGGTTGGAAATCGTGATAGCCTTCAATGCCTAAAACCGCAATTTTTTTATAAGGGAATGGGGTTTCGCCTTGCACGGTTGGCACGCTATTTGGTGAAAGCCATGCACCACGTAAACTCCCTAAACCGGTAACTCGAAGATGATTTTCTGCGCTTGAGCCAATTAAATCTAAATTTAACGATTCCGCTAATTTTTCGAAATCTTGCGCTTTCGCTAATACGCGTTCAGCCCCCATGATGCTATAGGGGTGTTGCGGTAATTGAGCGGAAAGTGCGGTCAAATTTTCAGGAATATTTTTAACAAACGCACCATTTGGTAAACGGCTTAATAAATCCAATGAGCCGGATGCAAAATCAATCGCCGCTTGGCCGTTATTAATAATGACACAACGTTTGCCTTGTTCTTGTAGGGCGATGCCGCAAGTTAAACCTGCAAGGCCGCCACCAATAATCACTACATCAAAATTCATTGTTATCCGTCCCTTGCTGTTTGTCAGTTTCAAGCGGTTGAACATCATTTAAGCCCAACACACTGCCATACATCCACGAAGTAAATTCAGCTTCACGAATCGCTTCGCCCCATGCAATAGGCTCAATACCACGCCAACGCTCTTCCATGAAAGATGTTAATTGTGTGGTCGATTGACGAGGTGTTGCCACTTCAAAACGGTTCATTAAGCCCGCCGCACGACATGCGCAAAGCTCAGCTTGGCAAGTACCCATACCTACACGAGTACGACGACGTAAATCCACTAAGTTATTGACGTTTAATTCATCAACGGCATAACGGACTTCACCCGCTGTCACGGCTTCACATTCGCACACCATTGAACGATCGAGACGTTCTTTATCTAATAAACGAGTTGCACGAGAACCATGACGATACACGGCTGAATAACGAATTGTACTTGGAAGTGAAATCACTTTCTGATTGGTTTCTGCACGGCTTTCGGTTGAACCCGGCAATGGACGCTCAGCGGTTGTACAACGTGCGGTTTTGTTGAGTTTTTTACAAACCAGATCTGTTGCCCATTCAGCCATTAAGCGATAAGTCATTAATTTACCGCCAGTGATCGTGATAAAACCGTCTAATCCATCACGCTCTGCGTGGTCAAGTAACACGATACCGCGACTTACGTTACGACCTGATGGATCGTCATCTGACGCCACTAAAGGACGTACACCAGCATAAGCACGTAATACACGAGTATGACGCAAGCTAGGGGCTAGTTTTTCCCCTTCACGGAATAGAATATCCACTTCTTCAGGAGTGACTTCCATGTTATCAATTTGATCGTAAGGAATACGGCTAGAGGTTGTACCGATAACACAAATGGTATCCCCTGGCACAAGAATGTCCGCATCCGCCGGTTTACGGCAACGGTTAATCACCATTTTATTGATACGGTGACCCATGACAAGTAATGCACCTTTTGCTGGGAACATTTTAATTTTGAGATCCGCATATTCTGCGATGCCTTGTCCCCAAATACCACCTGCATTGACGACTAATGGCGCAAAGAATTTACGGTTTACGCGATTTTTGTGATCGTAAACATCCACACCGATTACTTTGCCACCTTCGCGAATTAAGCTTTTCACTTCGCAATAAGTGAACATTTTCGCGCCATTTTCGGTGGCATCCATCACGTTAGAAGCCGTTAAACGGAAAGGATCGATTGAACCATCTGGCACAACAACGGCACCCACTAAATCTGGGTTTACTGATGGTTCCATAATTTGGGCAAGTTTAGGATCAATGGCGACAGCTTCAATACCGGATTTGGTACAACTTTCGATGAAGGTTTTTTGATAATCAAGGGAATCTTCAGGTAAGGTAATAAATAAACCTTCTGTTTCATCCACACAGTGACGAGCGATATTGCGCAGAATTTTATTTTCTTTAATACATTCTTCTGCTGATTCCTGATCGTTTACGGCATAACGCGCACCACTATGTAACAAACCGTGGTTACGACCTGTTGCGCCTGTCGCAATATCACGACGCTCTAATAAAATACAGTTAATTCCACGCAATGCACAGTCACGAGCAATCCCCGCACCTGTCGCACCGCCACCAATGATAATCACATCCGTCGAGATAGGTGAAAAATCACCCACATCACGATACATATTAGGCGATAATCCCATTGTTACCCCCAAAGCCAAAATATTAATAAAAAGAAACGTAAAAACTGTTACAAATTCCATGGCTATTGTATGGGAGAGCGGTTAAATTCACAACATTTTGAGCGAAAAAGAAAGCTGTTTTGTGAGATAGATCACACAATTTTCGAATTCGCTCATTTGTTAAAAAATATTTTGTGAAATGCATCACATTTTTGAATTATTTCTCTTTTTAATTTCTATTTTTATTTTATCATGCACGCTATCCCCATCATGGGGGTGGACTCATAATTAAAATGATTTTGGAGAGAAATTATGTTTGGACCATTTAAACCCGCTCCGCATATTGCGGAACTTCCAGCGGAGAAAATTGATTCCACGTATAAACGCTTACGTTGGCAAGTGTTTGCAGGGATCTTCTTTGGTTATGCCGCTTACTATTTTGTACGTGCAAACTTTGACTTAGCACAACCCGGTTTAATTCAACAGGGCTTGTACACTAAAGCGCAACTAGGTGTTATCGGCTCAGCTGCTGGTCTTGCCTATGGTTTATCTAAGTTCGTCATGGCAGGTATGTCTGACCGTTCGAACCCTCGTGTATTCTTACCATTTGGTTTATTGCTTTCTGGTCTTTGTATGACCATGATGGGTTTATTCCCATGGGCAACTTCAGGCATTGCCATCATGTGGGTAATGATCTTCTTAAATGGTTGGTTCCAAGGTATGGGTTGGCCTCCATGTGGTCGTACAATGGTACACTGGTGGTCTAAATCAGAACGCGGTACTATCGTATCTATCTGGAATACCGCGCACAACATCGGTGGTATGATGCCGGGTGCAATGGTGCTATTAGCAAGTGCCGTCTTCTTCAGCACTCATGGTATCGAAGCACAAGCAAAAGACATTTGGCAACAATCCCTCTACTATCCGGGTATTGCAGCAATGATCTGTGCAATTCCAGTTTACTTCGTGATGCGTGATACTCCACAATCTTGTGGTTTACCATCAATCGAAAAATGGCGTAATGACTACCCAGATGACTATAACGAAAAAACTTACGAAAACGATTTAAGCACAAAAGAAATCTTCGTCACTTATGTATTGAAAAACAAATTGTTATGGTACATCGCGATTGCTAACGTATTCGTATACTTAATCCGCTACGGCGTATTAAAATGGTCTCCGGTTTACTTAAGTGAAGTAAAACACTTCAACATCAAAGGTACCGCATGGGCTTACACAATCTATGAATTAGCAGCAGTTCCAGGTACATTATTATGTGGTTGGGTATCAGATAAAGTCTTCAAAGGTAAACGTGGTTTAACCGGTTTCATCTTCATGATCTTAACTACCGCAGCAGTTGTAGCATACTGGATGAACCCAGCTACACCTGAAGCAGAGCTTGCAAACTACTCAGCTTGGTATGAAAACCCATATCAATTAACTGACTTCATCTTAATGACCTTAATCGGTTTCTTAATCTACGGTCCTGTAATGTTAATCGGCTTACACGCTCTTGAGCTTGCACCGAAAAAAGCAGCTGGTACAGCAGCAGGTTTCACCGGTTTATTCGGTTACTTAGGTGGTACTGTGTCAGCTTCAGCTGTTATCGGTTGGGCAGCACAACACTATGGCTGGGACGGCGGTTTCTACGTCATGATCGGCGGTGGTATCTTAGCGGTGTTATTACTCTTCATCGTAATGGTTGAAGAAGGTAAACATAAAGCTAAATTAGGCGATACCTACGGTACTAAATAATCTATAAATTAAAGGCGACAGGCGAAGGCTTGCCGCCTTTTTTATTACAAAAAACAACTGAATTTTTAACCGCACTTTAAAAGGAGATAATGTGATGAAATTGAATAAATTAACCATTATGTTAGGCGCGGCAGTTATGGCAAATGCAGCATTAGCAAATCAAACTTGTGAAGCGCCCTACCGTTCAGCACTCCCCGCTTATACTTATAAATTAGACAAGGTGCTCGAAGTCAACGGACGTCAAGGCATTACCACTGATGGTAAATATTTATATGTATCAGGCAGTAAAACGCTCGCTAAATACGATATGAATGGGAAACTGATTAAAGAAAATAAAGATCCTTTTGTCGGCTACCAAAAGGAAGCCAATCACATTGGCGACATTGATATCTACAACAATGAACTTTATGTTTCCTCCGAATGGTTTGATGCCGGCGTAGGTAAAAATATTCAAATTGCGATTCATGATCCCGAAACCCTCGCATTAAAAAGATCAGTTGATTTTAATCCTGAGTCAGGTCAAGTCGAAGTTTCCGGCATCACCGTAGATACCGTTCATAATTCAGTTTGGATGGCCTCTTGGGTGGGTGAGGAAAGTGGCCGTTATTTATATGAATATGATCTTTCAACAGGTAAATATAAACGTAAAGTGCATTTACAACCTGTTCCACAATGGATTCAAGGGGTTTATGCCTACAACGGCGATCTCTATGTCACCGCTGATGACGGTACGGCAGATGAAAAAGAACCCGATCATATTTATCGTGTAGAAATCTCAGATAAAAATAATGAAGCTCGAGTTGTTTTAGAAAAAACATTAGATGATATTCGAGATGTCGGCGAAGTCGAAGGTTTGAATATTAATCCGAAAACCAAACAACTACTTGTCCATGCAAACCGAGGCAAACAAATTGTGTTAGGGATGCCAAAAGGATTTTATCCAGGATATGACCGTGAAATTAGTGAAATCTATTTTTACGACATGAAACCAAGATGTAATAAGTAAATCAAGGAGAACACACAATGAAACTCAAAACTTTAGCGCTTTCTTTATTAGCTGCAGGCGTACTTGCAGGATGTAGCGCACACTCTTCTGTGGACACTATGAAATCAGACAAAATTATCATTGCTCACCGTGGTGCAAGTGGTTACTTACCAGAGCATACACTTGAGTCTAAAGCGCTTGCATTCGCACAACATGCAGACTACTTAGAACAAGACTTAGCGATGACAAAAGATGGTCGTTTAGTGGTTATCCATGACCACTTCTTAGATGGCTTAACTGACGTGGCGAAAAAATTCCCAAATCGTCATCGTAAAGATGGTCGTTACTATGTAATTGACTTCACCTTAAAAGAAATTCAAAGTTTAAATATGACTGAAAACTTTGAAACTAAAGATGGTAAACAAGTTGCAGTATATCCAGGTCGTTTCCCACTTTGGAAATCACACTTCAAAATCCATACTTTTGAAGATGAGTTAGAATTCATCCAAGGTTTAGAAAAATCTACCGGTAAAAAAGTGGGTATCTACCCTGAAATCAAAGCACCTTGGTTCCACCACCAAAATGGCAAAGACATTGCAGTTGAAACCCTTAAAGTGTTGAAAAAATACGGTTACGACAAGAAATCTGACATGGTTTACTTACAAACCTTCGACTTCAATGAGTTAAAACGTATTAAAAACGAATTGCTACCAAAAATGGGCATGGATTTAAAACTTGTTCAATTAGTGGCATACACCGACTGGCATGAAACTGAAGAAAAAGATGCGAAAGGCAAATGGGTGAACTACGATTACGATTGGATGTTCAAACCAGGTGCAATGGCTGAAGTCGTGAAATATGCGGATGGTGTTGGTCCAGGCTGGTACATGTTAGTAGATAAAGAAAAATCTAAACCAGGTAATATCGTGTACACCCCATTAGTGAAAGAACTCGCACAATACAAAGTGGAATTACACCCATACACCGTGCGTAAAGATGCATTACCTGAATTCTTCACTGACGTAAATCAAATGTACGATGCGTTATTGAATAAATCTGGCGCAACTGGTGTATTCACCGACTTCCCAGATACTGGCGTTGAGTTTTTGAAAAAACAAAAATAATACGTAAGTAAAAGTAATAAAAAGAGCGGTCAAAATTCGGTTTGATTTTTGACCGCTTTTTTCATGCAATTAGGGCATTAACTTTTAGCAACGGTGAGCTACTAAATTTGTAATATATATTTCACATCATCCTTTCTCTTTCCCATAAAATTTTGATAGAAATCATATAACATTCATTTTAATATGGATAACACAGACTTTAGTACACGCTTATAACCACTAAAGTCAATAGTATTCTCTAATTTTGGTTCAAATTTAATACATGGGGATATTAGTAGCTTTCAGTTATCTTTGGCGAAAACTAATCAATCTGAGATATCATTTTTTAAATTACTCCAAATAGATATAGCCTCTTTTTCTAAATCTACATAAGATTGACTTAAAAGCGGGGTTCTAATAGCTTTATTATTATCTCTCCAAAGTGATATTTGACCATTTTTTTCCTTTCTCTTTAATTTAAAACCTACCCCAAGATTCATAGAAAATAAATCTAAGAAGCGTCTTGGACCAACACCAATAAACGGTTCAAAAATTACTTTATCACTACAAATTTTATCGTTTATATCAAATGACGATTTTAGTTCAATTGATTCTGAGTGAAACTCAAGAGCCTTACTTTTAGGATAAGGTTCTACATAAACAACTCTCTTAATTCCTGATGCTATAATATGTTTGGCACAGTTATGGCAAGGAAATGTTGTACAATACAATACAGAATCCACCGTAGGTATTCCTTCTCGACCACAAGCTAGAATTGCCTCCATTTCTGCGTGAACGACTCGCCCAAACTCCGTAAGATCTGATATTTTACTACTTTTCAAGATCTCTTCTAATTTTTCTTTTTGTTCTGAGCCTAGAGATAAATGAGTCTCAGAATCTCTAAGTATTTCTTGAATTATTTCATTCTGTGTATTTTTATTTGAATCAATTCCTCTCTTGTAATCTTTTCCTTCAGAGAAATCTTCTACTTTTCCTGTTTGAGGATTTTGTTCAGCCCAATAAAGCCCACCTCCAAAAGAAGGGACATCATTAACCCCCGTTGCTATTATTTGTTTGTTTTTACTTATTACTGCCCCTACTTGTCGTGATAAATCTCCAGATCTAACAGAACTATTAAAAGCCATAAACATTGCAAATTCATCAAATGTAGGATTCAGATGCGGATTAGAAAATATTAATTCAAGAAATCTTTGTAGAGTACTTTTCATGTAATCATTGTTACAACCTAAATTTAAAAAAAAGTCAGATAAATGATATGTATCTCTTGTTTTCTGCCCATAACTAATATTCTCATTTTCATCTATTTTAATTAATTCACTAGCTGATTCAGGCGTACACCCTTTTTCTTGAATAAGAAAATCCATACGTCTATCTTTATCAGCATGAATACCAAATAAATAGAATCCATTGCCATAAATTTTTCTAAGTAGTTCAACTTCATCAGGGTGCTTTAATGAATCTACAATAAATGCTCTTTTTTCAATATTTTGATCTCTAAGTTCATTTATTTTCTCTACTGCTCCAATAGCTAGGATAGAGTTATTTTCTGTTTTATTCCTAAAACGATCCCCTTGTTTCATATAATGTCTAATACGAGCATATTCACTCGCTTTATTAGATTCATTAAAAGGAGGAAGGATAGATGATATCTTTATTATTTCAGTTTCATATCCAAAAAGTTTTAATTTATTTTTTAATGATTCAATTACTAAATTAGATTCTGCTCCAACAGGGCTTACAATACCAATAACTAATTCACTATTATTTATTTTTCCATTAGGAAATAGATAATTACCATCTTCTTTTTCATTACTCTGAACACAGGGTGTGCTGAATACATCTAACTTAATTTCTTTTGCATACTTAGTATCTTTTCTCACAAGAGGATAAAAATACACTTCCATTTCCTCATGTAATGAATCAAAATCAATATTCACAAGATCTCTTTCAAGAAAGAAATAATCCTTTCCTGACTCATCATCTAATTTAGATATATAGCCGAAGCGTTTTTTCTTATTTAAATTTTTTATTTTGCTCTTCATAAGATCAGACATATTAACTTCCTTTTCATAATTCTATATCGATACTATGCAATTAGAAATTTGGTTATAACACACCTCTCGCATTCCTAAAAATTCGCATCCAAGCACTATCTTCAGACCAATCTCTTGGATACCATAAGTTGCTCACTGCATGGAATACACGTTCAGGGTACGGTATCATGGCAGCGATACAGCTTTCCACGTTAGAAATTGCCGTAATACCTAAAGCAGCACCATTCAGGTTAGCCGGGTAAGTTTCAATCACATTTAAATGGTTGTCGATATATGAATATTATTTACTCTAAATTTTTTATACATTAGTAAAAAGACTTGCCATTCATCCCAGCAAGCCTTTTAAAATCTAACTATTAAGCAAATTGCTTTTTATTCTCTAAATAACGTTTTGCACATTCAGCTGCGGCAACTAATCCGCCTGCCATCATAATAATATCTTTAATAACGAGTCGGCCAGCCCCTGAGAGATATGGAAATCCATAATTAGGTGTTGGGAAGTCCCCACCTAAATTCGGCACCCAGGTTTCTGGCG
>ERZ772906.2176-NODE-2176-length-10303-cov-33.810109_pt1 | contig 10303 bp, 10 predicted proteins | sample MGYA00511338_ERZ772906 | MGnify/ENA primary metagenome ERZ772906 (study PRJEB29015, sample SAMEA2738076) | human oral metagenome | biome: human oral; feature: human-associated habitat; material: saliva | place: China | collected 2212 ... | reverse complement strand
AATGCTCCTAAAAGGAGGCGGAAAATCATCTTTACTTTGTTCATCCTGTTTCTTTGTAAATGGGGGCGCAGCACCTTCTCCCAGCGTTAACTGATGTCTGTGTCACGCCCCCGGAAATACCTTTACTAATTAATCGTCTTTACAATCTTTTCTTAATCAAATCTTACTAAACCATTATTTTCATTTGCAAAGATATAAAAAGATGCTTATATCGCAAGCGACCACACATTAAATTTAACATCATTTTGCACCTACAACGTGCTTAACAACCACTATTAAACTGCCTTAATAGGAACAATAAGCCCCTCCCTTGTTCTTTATTATCGTTGTGTTGGTGCCGAACACATATTGTGCTCATGGTAAGCACCAATGGTGCTAAGCCTTAACACCACACAAAATGATGCTGAGGAAAATCGTACTCGCTTGTAATTAGAAATGCCTTTAACGATTAAAAACTAACAAACACCCCTATTTCAAAAGCATATAAGAAGCGAGAAATCTAACGACCTCCTTTTCGCCTATTACACTCACGACAAAGCATCTGACAGTTTTCTATCACAGTTCTTCCGCCTTCACGCCATGGCGTAATATGGTCACCCTCCATAAACTCATAATCAAACTCTTTTTGACAAGACGGACAAATATGATGTTGCTTTTCCCACACAGCAAGTTTAATATCATCTGGAAAACCACGCAAATCAAGGTGACGCTCGTCTCCTGTCAGCACGTATGGAATTATACCCATTTGTTTCTGCACATCACTATCAAGAATCAGTTTAGAGATTCTGCTGGCTAAGTCTGCTGTATCAAGAGTTTTATTGTGATATTTATCATAGTATAATGCCCAATTAAGACCCTTCATAATCTTTTTAAACTTCTTCAAATCGAAGTTTGTTATAGCCCAATTCAGAACATTCTGAAAGTAAGTCCAAAGATTATTTGCATTTGGATCGTGCTGATGTTCCGCCATATAACCGACCACAGACTGCGGTTTTCCTTCTCTTGTTTCGTGTTCTGCCATCCATTCCAGTGCCTTCTTCAAGAACTCTTGCCGAATTGGCGTACCATTAACCAAGTCTTTTCCCAAACGATATGCACCACAGTTTGACTTAGAGAAATGGCGTTTAGCATCCGTAACAAACGGACCAGCATAGACAGCATTATTTATCTCCTGCTCGTTTAGGGGTTTACCTGCAATATTTATTGTCTTGAACCATTCTAACTTCTCTGAGGGTTCGCCCTCACAAAGGTAGATAGTCAACGGATAATCGAGGATAAGTTTCTGTATATCTGCAGGTTGATTGAAAAAGTTTTTGAAATCATAAGCAAACTTTCCGTCTACATACTCACAGAGTGAGAGCGTTCTTTGCTGACCGTCCATCACTTCATAAGGGCATTCTGCATCCTCACTACGTCTTACCCAATACATAACATTGAGTGGATAACCCTTCAAGACTGTTGAGATTACAGCTTGTTGTTCGCTCTCATTATATATAAACTCACGTTGATAAGGTGGACGAATGTCCAATTGTCCACCATAACCACGTACTCCCTGTTCCTCGTTATTAATGTAACCACGTGCTATATCACCTACAGTTACCTCTATTTGTTTGATTGTCATCATAAGACTTCTTATTGAATATATCCTTATTCTATGATAGTTTAAGACCGAAAATATTTAAAGACGTTTATTACGAATAATTATTCTACTATATTGTCGTTTACCATTAACGACTCCACAACCGCCTCGATCTTCTTTATGATTAGTATAACCCATTATTTCTAATACTTCCTTGGGAGCAGAAGCACGTGTATTCCCACTTGCTTGCCAAATAATTTCAAACTGATTTGGATTATACTTATCGAGAAAAGTTATAGGAACTCCCATTAACCCTTTATAATCCATGGGAATATCTTGAGTACGTCCAACATTAATAGCATCATAGTTATCATACTTTGGATACTCCTCTGGTGAATAGCGACATACTAAATCTAACTCTTCATTGCGCTTGGGTATTTCCAAGTTAGTAAACCAATTGACCCCAGACACACGTATTTGGTCTTCTTTATGATTACCAGCCGTTGCCGTATCTTCATACGGTGAATAGAAATGAGTTGCTCCTCCTTTGAATCCATAACCTAACCATAGCTTATTCTCTTTGATGAGTGGGAATACTTCCTTATACGTAATAGCATTCTGATGCCCCACAATAATAAACTTCTTATCGTAAGCCATTAACTGTCCTATATACTCTCGGAATAAAGAGAAAGGCGGATTAGAAACAACGATATCAGCTTCCTTCAAAAGAGCAACACACTCAGGTGAACGGAAATCACCTGTCTGCAGAATAGACATCACATTCTTATCATTCATTAAAAGGTAGCGAACATCGGATAAATCAACTGCCCCATCCCCATTCATATCCTTCACTTCGGTTACTTCCATCTTATAAGCAACCTTCTGTGGTTCGGAGTCTGCATCATCAAAACGGAACACCAACTCGTTACCTTGCATTGGAGAGCCATTATAACAGGTGCAGATAAGTTTCTTTAATCCCAACTGATTAAAGCGTAAAGCAAAATACTTAAAAAAGTTACTCTCGTAAGGGTCATCACAATTACAGAGCACTGTCTTTCCACGGAAGTGTTTCCAATAATGTTGCAGTTCCCGTTCAATATCGGTTAACTGTGTATAAAACTCGTCTTTTTTAGCTGTCTTTGCAGCATTTAGGTTTTTATTTGCCATTATGAATGATAGTCTTATGCATTACGACTATCAATCACGCCAAGACACAATAAAGGCGTGGATGCACCTTATTGCGTTCAGCTATGAGGCAGCCTCGGATGGAAACCTCAGTCATCTAACAAGAATGCACCACGCCTATTGCGTGTGCATTGCTATCAATTAGACAACTAAGGCATACCCATACGATACGCCCGTCACATATTATTCATGTTACATTATTTCCAAGAAGTTTCCGAGGCTTTTGGCTGAACGCGAATAATAGCGAATGCTTTATTTACCAACAATGTAATGGACTGGCTTAGCCAAATCCGCTTCAAAGATACAAAAAAGCTATGAAAAGCCAAAAACAACTGTAAGAAAAACGAAATAAAGCTTTAAAGACAGAGCCTTTTACTTTTAATTCTTTTACTTCATATATTTATTACATTTACAGAAATATCTCCATACTACACAATACTACCCAATAATACAAGTTGTGTAAACGAAACATAGTGTGGAAGCTTTGATGACGTGAAAAGGAATAGTTCGTAATTGACAAACGATTTCTCTAACACAAACTTTCCTGTCACTTCTGTCATCCAAGGTTGATACATAAACGGTTGATTTATAATACACTTACGCTAAATGTTAAAAATGACAGGAAAATGAAATCAAAAAAACTATTGTATAATACGTGATAAATCTCTTCTTACTTTAGTAGACTTTACCACTCCATATTATCGAAGTGTGGCAAAAAAGAAAGGAAAACACTAATATTAGCTATTTTTTCGTTATCTTTGCAGCAACAAAACATTGAGAACGAGAATGGAAAGTGCAAAGAAGTATTTGTTGGGAATGACACTTGGCGAGCTGAAAGAGGTTGCCAAGTCGCTCGGAATGCCAGCTTTTACAGGCGGACAGATAGCCAAATGGCTCTATACACAGCATGTGAAAAGTATTGACGAGATGACTAACATCTCTAAAGCAAACAGAGAGAAACTCGCTGCTGAATATGCCGTTGGCTGCAAAGAGCCTATTGATGCACAGCATTCTAAGGACGGAACCATCAAATACCTCTTCCCTACTGATAGTGGTAAGTTTGTTGAAACGGTGTATATACCCGATGAAGACCGTGCCACACTCTGTGTTTCTTCACAAGTAGGATGTAAGATGAACTGCCTCTTCTGCCAGACAGGAAAGCAGGGTTTCGAAGGTAGCCTTTCGGCTACAGACATACTCAATCAGATTTATTCCCTCCCTGAACGTGACAAACTGACGAATATCGTCTTCATGGGTCAGGGCGAACCAATGGATAATCTTGACAACGTACTGCGTACTACAGAGATTATGACAGCTGATTTCGGTTACGGATGGTCACCAAAACGTATCACTGTGAGCAGTGTGGGTGTCAAAGGAAAGCTCAAACGATTCCTCGATGAGAGCGACTGCCACGTTGCTATCAGTATGCACACCCCTCTACACGACCAGCGTTCGGAGTTGATGCCAGCAGAAAGAGGAATGTCTATTGATAGTATTATCGAGTTACTCCGCAATTATGATTTCTCGCATCAACGCCGCTTGTCATTCGAATATATTGTCTTCAAGGACTTTAATGACAGCGAGGAGCATGCGAAAGCCATCGTAGAACTACTCAAAGGATTAGACTGTCGAATGAATCTTATTCGCTTCCATCCTATCCCAAATATCCCATTGCAGGGTGTTGATGACAAGAAAATGGAGAAATTCAGAAACTATCTGACACAACATGGAGTCTTCACAACTATCCGTGCCAGTCGTGGACAGGATATCTTTGCAGCCTGCGGTCTACTCTCAACAGCAAAGAAGATTGAAGAAGAAAGAGGAAGAGGGAAAAAGTAAAAAGAGTAAGATAAGAAAAAGTAAGAAGACTAAGAGACTACGCTTGAGAACCAAAAGGAAACGGAATATTACAAAATAATACAAGATATAATTATATGAACGATAATAAAAGAGTCCGCGTAGCAATCACACACGGAGATACTAACGGCATTGGATATGAGCTTATCTTTAAGACCTTTGCCGAACCAGAGATGCTGGAGCTTTGTACGCCCATCGTCTATGGCTCACCAAAAGTAGCCACCTACCACCGTAATGCACTCGACATTGAAGCTAACTTTACCATCATTAAAGATGCATCAGAGGCACAAGACGGACGACTCAACCTACTCCCTGTATTTGACGACGAGATTAAGGTTGAACTGGGCGCAGCTTCAGAAGAGTCTGGTGTTGCAGGCTTGCGTGCTGTTGACAAAGCATTAGAGGACTACCGTCAGGGTCTATTTGACGTTCTCGTTACAGCTCCTATTGACAATAACGAGCACTTCCACTTCAGTGGTCAGAGCAGATATATCGAAGATCACATGGAATCAGAAGAGCAAGCATTATCTGTCTTGATTAATGACGGACTACGCGTTGCCCTTGCTACACGTAATCTCCCCCTGCGTCAAGTAGCTGAGTCAATCTCAAAGGCAAGTATTGTTAATAATGCGAGTGCACTCTTTAAGAGTCTTCGCCGTGACTTCCGCCTTTCTTGTCCACGCATTGCCGTGCTTGGCTTGAACCCTAAAGCTGGCGACAACGGTTTGTTAGGTTCTGAAGAGCATGAGATAATCTTGCCCGCTATTGACGAACTTGTTGAGAATGGTATACAAGCCTTTGGTCCTTACCCTGCCGATACGTTCTTTGGGTGCAATAACACAGAGCATTTTGATGGTATTTTAGCAATGTACTACGAACAAGGGCTTGCTCCTTTCCGTACGCTTTCAACCTCTCATGGCATCATTTACACAGCAGGATTACCACTCGTTCGCACTTCTGCAGAAATTCCTGATAGCCTTTCATTAGCTGGTAAGGGTATTGTTGACGAGCAACCATTCCGTCATGCAATCTACCTTGCTATCGACATCTTCCGCAATCGTGCAGAATATGATGCACCAATGGGCAATCCACTTCCAAAGCTTTACAAGGAAAGAAGAGACGAAAGCGACAAGGTGCGCTTTGCTATTCCACGTAAGCGTGAGGATCGTATACCAAACAATGGCGAGAATCGTAATACGAAGGAGACACACTAAGCGTGTCTTCTTTCAGTCCTTATGATAGATATTAATTAAGAAGACTTATGAACAAAAAGTTTCAGAACATCTTCTTCATCTTTGGCTTGGTTGTACTCTGTATTATGGTGTACAACCTTGACTTTGCTGATGCATGGCAGAAAATCCAGCATGCAGGCTACTGGTTCTTTGCTGTAGTTATACTATGGGCATTCCTATACATATTTAATACAGCTGCTTGGCTTACAATTATACGCAGTCAGACACAAGATGCTGAGGAGAGAAAGAAGGTTTCATTCTTCTGGCTCTATAAGGTTACAGTATCAGGCTTTGCACTTAACTACGCTACTCCTGGAGGACTAATGGGTGGTGAACCATATCGTATCATGGAATTGACACCGAAGATTGGAGCAGAACGTGCTACATCTTCTGTCGTCCTTTATGCCATGACACATATCTTTAGTCATTTCTGGTTTTGGCTTATTTCTATCTTTCTTTATATCCTTACACAGCCTATCAATCTCATGATGGGTATAATGTTAGCAGTAGTCTTTGCCTTCTGTGTATCTGCAATTTGGTTCTTCCTCACTGGGTATAAGAAAGGGTTAGCAGTCCGTGTAATGAACCTTGTTCGCCATATACCTTTTATAAAAAGGTGGGCAGAACCCTTTGTTGCCAATCATAAAGAAGAACTCGACAGAATTGACACACAGATAGCATCACTCCATAACCAAAATCCTCGAACCTTCCTCACTGTCGTTCTACTTGAATTGTCTTGTAGGATTTGCAGTGCGTTAGAGATATTCTTCATTCTTTTGGTATTGCTACCATCTGTCAATTACTTTGATTGTATTCTCATCCTTGCCTTTACCTCTCTTTTTGCCAATATGCTCTTCTTCATGCCGCTACAATTAGGTGGTCGCGAAGGAGGCTTCCTCATGTCTATAAAAGGCTTAGGGCTCACACTCGAAGCAGGTATCTTTGTCGCGCTACTTGTCCGTATACGTGAACTTATTTGGACAGCTATTGGCTTGTTACTTATCAAGTTGGACAGGAAGAAAAACAAGTAATCAACACTCGATAGATTTATACACTGCAAATTATTTTCATGTAAATAATTATTTTTCTTCATGAAAAGAAACAATTATGTTCACGAAAATAAATATTTCTTTTCATGAAAATAATTCAAAACAAGTTGCTTTGTTCCATCTGAGAATAGCAGAGAAAGACAGAAAGAAAGTTGTTAAAGTCTGCCAAAGTTGCAGATTTTTCAAATAAAATAGGTAAATTTGTCAGTTAAATGAATACAACAGAATTACAGAAAACCAAACAACGATATAACATTGTCGGTAACAACGACGAACTGAATCGTGCTTTGGATGTTGCCTTACAGGTAGCACCCACAGATTTGTCTGTGTTGATTATCGGTGAGAGCGGTGTTGGTAAAGAGATTATCCCACGTGTAATCCACGACAACTCTCCTCGTCGCCGTGAGAAATACTTTGCTATCAACTGTGGTTCTATCCCAGAAGGAACCATTGACAGTGAGCTTTTCGGACACGAGAAGGGTTCTTTTACTGGAGCAATTGGCGAGAGTGAGGGCTATTTCGGTATAGCCAACAAGGGAACGATCTTCCTCGATGAGGTGGGTGAACTTCCTTTAGCTACACAGGCTCGACTGCTTCGTGTACTCGAAACAGGTGAATATATCCGTGTTGGAGGTCAGGAAATCCGTAAGACAAACGTACGCATCGTAGCTGCTACTAACGTCAACATGCAGAAAGCTGTTAGCGAAGGTAAGTTCCGTGAGGATTTGTACTATCGTCTTAACACAATTCCAATCAAGATGCCACCACTCCGTGATCGTGGCGAAGACATCGTGCTTCTCTTCCGCCTCTTTGCTATGCAGATGGCTGAGAAGTATCGTCTTCCAAAGATTACACTCACAGATGAAGCACGTCAAATTCTGTTACAGTACAAATGGCCTGGAAATGTTCGCCAATTAAAGAACATTACCGAACAGATGTCTGTCCTAAGCGAGAAGCGTGAGATTGATGCAGAAACACTGTTACACTTCATCCCACGTGACCAAGACAGCACACAGCTTGCTACGATACAAAGTGGTGGTTCGCATAGCTATGAGAGTGAACGTGAGATTCTCTATAAAATTCTCTATGAGTTGAGAGGTAATGTAAGTGACTTACGACGTGACCTCAACAACGTTCGTAAGCAGTTGGAGGAAAGCAGACAACTCAATGGTGCAAGCGGTTTCCAGCCTACTCCATCAACAGTTTCTAATCTTCCTGCTACCACAAGCAAACAGCCTATCACTCCAACACGAACGATAGAACAGGTTGAAGACGCTGTGGCAGAAGAAATATCTGAACCAGAGACACTCAACCTCAACGACATTGGAAAGCAACTGGTGGAGAAAGCCTTAGAGCGTAACAATGGAAATCGTAAGAAAGCTGCTTTAGAGTTGGGCATCAGCGACCGCACACTCTATCGCCGAATCAGACAATACGGATTAGACAAAGATTAATCAATAGACACAAAAGGGACTACCCTCTTACAAAACAATGAAGATAGGAAAGAAATTCACATCTATCCGCCCATTGACATGGGGTGTGACAGCTATCTGCTTGCTCTTATTGGCAGCTTGCAGTGTATCCTATAAATTTAATGGTGCAAGTATTGATTACAGTAAAGTGCGTACCATTCAAATTGCAGATTTCCCTATCCGCTCTACATACGTATGGGGACCAATGGGACCGATGTTCAACAATCAATTGAAAGATGTCTTTGCTAACCACACTCGCCTACAGCAAGTAAAGCGTAATGGTGACATGAAGATTGAAGGTGAAATCACACAATATCAGCAACGTAACAAGAGCGTATCGAGTGAAGGATACTCTGCACAAACAGAGCTTTCCATCACTGTCAACGTACGCTTTACGAACAATACAAACCATAGCGAGGACTTTGAACGTCAGTTCACTGCCACGGCAAGCTATGAAACAGTCCGCAGTTTGAATTCTGTACAAGAGGAACTCGTCACACAGATGGTGAAGGATCTTACCGACCAGATATTCAATGCAACTGTTGCTAACTGGTAATCATCTTACATCATCACTTTTAAATTCATTGACTATTATTCTTATCACCCCTCATAAACGCCTATCACCCTATGGATATAGCCAATCTTATTAATCATCCGGAGAATCTAAACAAGGAGACCTTATACGATCTCCGGAGTATGCTTGCGCTTTATCCTTATTACCAGCCAGCTCGTATTCTGTTATTGCAGAATCTTTTTCTACTTCATGATCCAACCTTCGATGATGAGTTACGACGTGCAGCTGTATATATTTCCGATCGTCATATCCTCTTCAAACTCGTTGAAGAAGCCCACTATCAGCTAATTCCACAGCAGAAAAAAACAGATAAGCAGTCGGCAACTATCAACTCAGAAACGAATACAGAGAAAGGTCAAGACCGTACAACGTCACTTATCGACACCTTCTTAGAGCAGATTCCTGAAGATGAAGATACAGCACAAGAAACAGAAGGAAGACGCAAGCCTACGCCTGCTGATGCCACAGTAGACTACGTTGCCTATCTATTGGAAAGTGAAAGCAAGCAAAACAAGGATGTTACTCCACAGTTAAGAGGTCAAGAACTTATCGACGATTTCATCTACAATGAAGGAGGTAAAATCACTTTACAAGATGAAACAGAGTACGAACCAGAAGAGAATGACCACAATGAAGCGGCTGAAAATGAAGATACTGGCTACTTCACTGAGACATTAGCACGAATTTATATAAAACAAGGTCGATATTCTAAGGCATTGGAAATTATTAGGCGATTAAATTTGGTATATCCGAAAAAAAATCGTTACTTTGCAGACCAAATACGATTTTTGGAGAAATTGATAATAAATAACAATAAAAAATAAGACAAGAAAATGTACACGTTATTCGTAATTCTTATCGTGATTGCAGCACTCTTGATGATTGGCGTCGTTCTGATTCAAGAATCAAAGGGCGGTGGTCTTTCATCAAACTTCTCATCATCTAATGCTATCATGGGTGTTCGCAAGACTACAGACTTCGTAGAGAAGACTACATGGGGCTTAGCTATCGCAATGGTTGTTATCAGCGTAGCAAGTGCATACGTTGCACCATCAGCAAGCACAGATGCAAGTGTTATCGAGAAAGCTGCAGTACAGGACAATACAACAAACCCTAACAACTTGCCTAACTTCGGTGCAAGCCAGCAGAAGCAGGCTGCTCCAGCAGCACAGGCACCAGCAGCACCAGCAGCACCAGCAAAATAAGGGAAATAATTAAAAAAGTACGGGAAATATTTGGTCAATCCAAATAAAACCCGTACCTTTGCACTCGCTAAAAAGAAATAGCTAACACGGTGGATGTAGTTCAGTTGGTTAGAGCGTCAGATTGTGGTTCTGAATGTCGTGGGTTCGAAT
>ERZ772906.2159-NODE-2159-length-10333-cov-2.571707_pt1 | contig 10333 bp, 9 predicted proteins | sample MGYA00511338_ERZ772906 | MGnify/ENA primary metagenome ERZ772906 (study PRJEB29015, sample SAMEA2738076) | human oral metagenome | biome: human oral; feature: human-associated habitat; material: saliva | place: China | collected 2212 ... | reverse complement strand
TTCTTGGCCGATGACGGTACCGGGCGGGAAATCACCCCGGAACGCAGGGTGAGCTGGTGCGTTGCCTTCCACCGGGCGCTTGTGTCCCGTATCGGTGATGGGGCACCTGCGCTCGTCACCGGGCGATACCACGAAGGGTTGACAAGGCCGGCTAATCGTCTGGCTATCCAGTACGTTCCTGCGTCTGTGCTCGCTCAGTCAGTGGTTGAGACGGAGCTCGACGTTCCAGGTGCCTTCCTCATCATGCTGCCCTCCGACGTCAGCGACGACGACGAGGGAATCATCCTCAGCGCCCTGGCGGGGATGACTTGGTTGAACCACCGCCGAGACGAGGCGCCGGCGAGGTTGCGTCCGGTAGGGGAGGTCTTCGACGCGCAGGGATTTTGGCGCCCACCTGCTCAGGGAACGCGGCGTCTGTGGTCCCCGACGCCGGTGGCCGTGCCGGAGGTGACTCGTCAGCGAGGGGACTGGACCTTCGAAGACGCGATCCTCCTTTCTCTGGGATTCGTCTGGCGCGATCGCCTCGATGCCGTTCCCAAAGGCACCCAGGGTTACCGCTCATTGGTGGCCCAGGTACGTGAACATGGAGCAGGAGTGATGTGGCACCACCGTGTCACGAGAAATCCGAGCTTCTACGCCCACAAAATGCCGAAGGGCGTCACCGCTCAGCCCTACACGGCGCTTGTCAGCGTGGGGGACCTTTTGGGGGATACGGGGCTGGCCGCCGTCGGGCAGAGCCGCCACCTGGGCGGAGGTCTGCTGGTACCGGCTGATCTTCCCATCGAACTGGCGCAGAACGTGTTGGGGAGGCGGCCGTGATAGCCATCGAGGACTTCGGAAACTTCTTCGAGGCGGTCCACGGAGTTGGGAAGCGGCCGTTCTCATGGCAGGAGGATCTGCTGAGACACCTGGTGAATACTGGGACCTGGCCGGAGCAGATCGTTGCGCCGACAGGCGCCGGTAAGTCGTCGGTTGTGGAGATACACATCTTCGCTGTGGCTCTGTTCGCGGTTGGCGCCGCGAAGCGTGTCCCCAGAAGGCTCGCTGTGGTGGTCAACCGCAGGGCGCTCACCGACTCTCACGCTGCGCGCGCAGCAAGGATGCGGTGCCTCCTGGAGGAAGCACCCGCGGATGACTCGATCCTCAGTCGCGTACGCGACGCTCTGGTGGGGCTGCGTGTGTTCGATGCCGAGGACCGCGCACCGCTGGTCACCGCCACCATGCGTGGCGCGGCGGCCACGAATCGAACCTGGCTCAATGCCCCGGAGGCGTGCGCCGTGCTGTGCATGACGCCAGCGATGTGGGCGTCGAGCCTGCTGTTCCGCTCCTACGGTGCTTCCCGGCTCGCGCGCCCCCGGCTGGCAGGGATGCTGGCGCTCGATGCCGCTGTGGTGGTTGATGAGGCCCATCTGAGCCGCCAGATCCTTGTGACTGCTCGGAGGGTGGGGCAGCTGTGCGCTCCAAGTGCGCAGCGGCTCGGAATCCCGGCGCTCCAGACTGTGGAGATGACTGCCACACCCTCGGGTGACGCGACGGACATCATAGGCGTCACAACGGAGTCTCTGGCTCATGACGTCCGGTTGACCGCTCGGGTACGGGCGCCCAAGTCGGCTCGGTACGTGGAGACTACCAAGTGGCCTACCAACGGGAAGATGACGAAGGCTTATCGCGATGAGTTTGTCTCTCGGGTGCTCGCCGCTGTTGAGGATGCGCGCGAGCTCCTTCCCGAGGGCCCTCGGACGGTGGGGTGTGTCCTCAACCGCGTGGACAGCGCGGTTCAGGTGTCGAAGGCTCTCGACGAGCAGGGACTGAACTGCCGGCTGTGGGTGGGGCGCATGCGCCCCTGGGATCTGGAACGTATGAGGAGGGATGAGCCTGGACTCTTCGATATCTCAGGGGCGCAGGGTGTGGACGTCCTCGTAGCAACCAAGACCATCGAGGTCGGGGTCGACCTGGACCTGACCCATATGGTGACTGAGCTTGCCCCCGCTAGTGCCCTGGCTCAACGCGCCGGCCGGGTCAATCGGCTGGGGCGGCGTGACCGGGCATGGTTCACGGTCGTCGGCCCTACGAGGGAAGCGGCGTTGAGCAAGGACGTACTGCCGTACCGGAAGGATGACCTGCTTGCTGCTCGCACATGGATTTTAGACCGTGCCGATGACGGCGATCTGTCTCCGCTCGCGGTCAGTGAGAAGTTGAAAGCACCGCCTGCGGAGTCTCCGCGCCGCCTGCTGTACCAGAGGCCTGAGCCCTGGGATGCGGCCCTGTGGTCGAAGACGTCGATGAGGCTAATCGTCGAGCCGGAGCTCGACCTGTGGATCCGTGATGACCTCGACCCCGAGACCGGAACCGTGGGTCTTGTCCTGAGGGATCTGAAGGACCTGCCCGATGCGACGGCGTGCGAGACCTTGGTGACCGAGGTGCCTCCGCAGGACCTTGAGGTCTATCCCATGATCATGGCCACCGCTCAGAAGACGGTTCAACGCCTGGGGGAGGATACGGACTTCTCGTTGGAGCGGTCGGTGCTGTGGCGAGACGGGGCGGTCCTGCCCCAGTGGCAGGCGATGGTCCTCGAGGACGAAGGGGGAGACAAGAGCGCGTCTCGTGCGCTTCGCCCCGGCGACCTCCTCATCCTGGATGCCTCGGTACCGCTCCTGACCTCCGGAGTTGTCACAGACGCTGGTGAGGAACGGGGCGAGCCGGTTCCCCACGGGGAACTTGACGGTGTTGTCGATGTCGTGACTGATTCCGATGAGTTGCGCCGGCTGGCGGATCTAGAACCGGATGAGCTGAGTGACATGTTTCCGGGGGAGACGGTGGTGTGGTCTCCAGGTCGGGATGAGGCCGGCGTAACGGCATGGATGGTGAGGCGCAGCAGCGTGACACCGGACGATGATTCCGACGACCAGTCCACCTGGTCCGTGAACCACCGGGTGCTCCTTGCGGACCACAACGCGGCGGTCGCCGCCCGTGCGGAGGCGCTGGCCGACGGCATCGGTATTGAGTCGATGCCTGCGACGGCCTTGACTGAGGCCGGGGCCTGGCACGACGTCGGAAAGAACGATGCCCGTTTCCAGAGGCTCCTGTGGCGGGGCGATCCCGATGGCAGGGAGGCGCTTGCCAAGAGCGGGGGCAGCACTACATCGCTGGCGGCCGTGCGACGCGCATGGGCCGATGCCGGACTCCCTGCGGGATGGCGTCATGAGTTGGCCTCCGCAGCCGCCTACTGGGAGCAGACTGAGCCCGACGGTGTCGAGCGGGAACTCCGGGACCTGGTCACCAGGCTGGTGGGAACCAGTCACGGTCGTGGCAGACCCCTGTTCGACCACGACCCTGCAAACGCCGGGCCCGGCCACGTCGGCGCCTTGAAGGAGTTGGTGGGTGAAGGCGAGTGGGAGTCGCTGATAGCCCGCACCGATAGGCAGTGGGGTCATTGGGGGACCGCCTACCTCGAGGCACTGCTGCGCGCCGCGGACTGCATGATCTCCATGGAAGGGAAGTGATGGGGATGATCCTTAGCGGAGAGGTCACCAGTGCGCTGACCACCTTCGCCGGGCTTGGACTGGCGCTCATCCTGGAAGGTGATGGAGCCGAGCGCGTCCGGCTCGGCTGGACTGACGCTGCTGAGCCTCAGATGGTTGTCACCGCCGACGGCTATGGGGATGAGGCCATCGCCGGGGTCATTCGTGAACAGGCCGCAATGCGTATGGCGCCAGGTGGTTGGATTGGCCGTAATCTTCAGGGTGAGCTTTGGAAAGGAAAAAAGGCGGTATTCAGTCCGCGAGTGAAATTCCTTAACCCTAGGATGCAGTGGCCAAGCCTGCAGAAGGAGCGGTTGCTAGGTATCAATCAAGAGATGGAGAGTGAAACTCAGCAAGGGTATGATATCGACCTTGAGCTCATCGGAGCGCTTGGTGAGCCTGCATATTGGTATTCTACTGGTAATGGGCCCAAGCCGGATGGTGGAGCAAGTCGTTGGGAGATGAAGGCGCGGAACCAAGGTCAGGACTTTGTCAGTAATCGTCTACGGCAACTGGCTCGTATCGTCGCAGATCGGGATGCTACTGCCATTGTCTCTGGTTTGACCGGCCGAACCGTGGAGGATGAGGCCTACAAGGGGAAACGCTCGGATGAGTCCAGGACGGCCACTGGACTGACCTCGCCTCGGTTCACCGACAGCGCCCTGGCCTGGTGCGCCCTGTGGGGGATCTCGTCCTTCCCTGTCATCCACCGGCTCACTGGGGCCTCCGTCACTGCCGGGGCGGAGCCGATTGGCAACTTCGTCCCGACGCACCTGGTGGTCCCGGTTCTCGTAGGTCCTCATTCCTTGGACAGGTGGCGGGCGGTGGTGGTCTCCGAGCAGGTCATCCAGGCTGCGACGAGTACAGAGTCGGCTGCTGCAGTGAGAATGGCGCGTGCCTGGCTTGTGGCACACGGTGCCCGAGCGATCCTGACGTTCCGCGTCAATGTCAGTGACAACGACAAAGCCCCGGAGCACTTTTTGGGTGCGGGGAGACTGGAGGTGCTGACCTGAACAAGACCGGTCGCCCTTGAATCGGAGCGCCGGGGCGGCTGGCAGTCATGCATGGTGGGCGCTGGCACGGTTGTCTGTGTGGGTGCCCGCCAATGCGGTGAATTCTTCGCTGTTCCGACCTATGTCCTGAAGGTTACTCAGGACGCGCCCAGGTGGTGGGGCTGACATATCGCCACCGTCATATCTGCCAAAGGAGGCAGAACATGGACACTGGCATGGTTGCGGACCCGATTCCGATCAGTTTGGTAGTTCACTCCGTCTACTGCCCGAGGAGAGCCTGGCTCGAATCGGTGGGGGAGAAGACGGACACCATGCAGATGCAAACCGGACTGGACGCTCACCGGCGCGTCGACAATGCCGCGGAGAGCAGGGCGAGTGAGCATCGGGCGGTGAACGTGCGCTCAGAGCGCCTTGGGTTGTCCGGGCGTTGTGATGTCGTCGAGGGCGCAGATGATGGCCCACTGACCGTCGTGGAGTACAAGGCCACTCCCGTACGGCGTCGCCCCGAAGTCACCTACGCCAACCGGCTCCAGCTTGCCCTCCAGACTCTCTGTCTCAAGGAGATGGGGTGAGAAGTCCAAGGGGCAGAGGTCTACTTCACCGGGCATCGCCGGCGAGTGGAGGTCGCCCTGACTGATGCTGACTTCGCCCGGGCGGAGGAGGCGGTTGCACCTACGCGTCGTCTGATTGGGGCGCCACAGGCGCCTGAGCCGCCTGACGATGACAGTCGCTGCCAGTGGTGCTCCCACGTTTCGGTGTGCCTGCCTTCTGAACATCGATATGAGAACACCCGACGGCGGGTTGTCGCCTCCGCCCCCGACGCCCAGATCCTCCACGCGGCCACCGAAGGATCGAGGGCGTCTCTCAACAGCGGGCGAGTCGAGGTCACCAAATCTGGAGAGCGTCTTCTCAGCGTACCGATTGAACGGGTACTCGGTTTGGTGGTCCATGGGAATGTCGACGTCTCCTCGGCTCTGCTGCGTGAGTTGTGCTGGCGCGACCGGTGTGTGGTGTGGTGCTCATGGTCCGGCCGAGTGATCGGCTGGTCGCAGGGCGCGGACTCTCCCAATGGACTTCAGCGGGTGCGCCAGCATGTTGCCAGCGCCGAGGGACGGCTGGACATCGCCCAGCAGATGGTCTCAGCAAAGATCGCGAACCAGGCGACGCTGCTCCGGCGCAACGGTGAGGCTGCTGATGCCGTGGAGCGGATGCGTCGCCTGCAACGTGACGCCGTCTCGGCGCAGTCGCTGGCGGACCTGCTGGGAGTGGAGGGTGAAGCTGCCGGGCTCTACTTCGATTCCTTCCCGACGGTGCTCTCCGGAAATACTGCGGCCTTTGCGGCTACCAGGTGGAGAGGAAGACGACGCCGACCGGCGCCCGACCCCGCCAATGCGGCCCTGGACTACACCTACGCCCTGCTCCTAGGAGACTGTATTCGCTCGCTGGTGGCCTGTGGTCTGGATCCACATGCCGGTTTCCTCCACTCCAGCTCCCGTAACAAGCCCGCCCTGGCTCTCGACCTCATGGAGGAGTTCAGGGCGTCGGTGGCAGATTCTATTGTCGTACGTGCCTTTCGCAACGGTGAGTTGACCGAGCAGGACTTTTCAGGGGAGATGGGAAATTGCAGGATGACGGATCGCGGGCGCAAGCAGTTGATCTCTGGGTTCGAGCGCCGCATCGAGATTTCCTTCCGGCACCCAGTCTTTGGTTACGACGTCACCTGGCGGCGAGCCATTGAGGTCCAGGCGCGACTCGTGCTCGGGACCATCGATGGGACTCAATCGGCTTACAAGGGAGTGACGGTGCGCTGATGCGTGATGATGTCAGACGCGTTCTCGTGGCCTACGACGTCCCGTCCGACCGGCGTCGAACACGGGTGGCGAAGACTCTGTTGAAGTACGGGGACCGCATCCAGTACTCCGTGTTCGTCGTAGATGCGGCGCCGGCCAAGCTCCTGCGGATGCGGGGAGAGCTGGAAGGAGTTATCAAGACGGACGAGGACTCCGTGCTCCTGTGCGACGTTGGTCTGCTGTCCTCAGTTGATGAACAGCGATTCTCCTATGTCGGCCTGACCAGGACGATCACGCCAGAGGGGCCGCTTATCGCCTGATGCGAGCGCTCCGGTGCTCGAGGATCCCCGGGCAGTGCTCGCAGCGGTAGAACGGTGAAATGGCCGGGATTCTGTGAGGTGGGGTGAGGGTCGGGGTGGCTGGGTGGAAGTCCGAGCACGGAGCGCTCGCGAAGCCTCCTCAGATGGGCGTGGTGGCGGGCTATACTGAGTGGGCCGTCGCAGTTCCTTTGGGAACTGCACTTCATTGAGGCCAGGGAGAGTGGAAGTACTTCGTCATTGACGCCTGGTCGCAGTTCCTTCGGGAACTGCACTTCATTGAGGCTTGCGCGCCGCCGCGATCGCTGCCTGACCACCAGGTCGCAGTTCCTTCGGGAACTGCACTTCATTGAGGCCTGGAGGCGATCCAAGCCGACCAGGATCTGGGAAAGTTCGCAGTTCCTTCGGGAACTGCACTTCATTGAGGCGACCAGGTCGCGGCCGCCGCCCCGGACTCCACGTCTTCGCAGTTCCTTGGGGACCTGCACTTCATTGAGGCTTGTGGCCGTTAGTCTCGGCGTAGACGATGATCGCTACGTCGCGGTTCCTTGGGGAGCTGCACTTCATTGAGGCCTGTCCATGGCCGAACAGCTCAACGACATGCCAGGTCGCAGCTCTTTCGGGAACTGCACTTCATTGAGGCAGCCCCTGGCGGTCCATGTCGGGAGTGACCACGAGTTGCAGTTCCTTCGGGGGGGGGCTGCACTTCATTGAGGCCTGGTGGAGAATCGGGTGCCGGTCAATGGCGTGTACGTCGCAGTTCCTTCGGGAACTGCACTTCATTGAGGCGCCGCCAAGGAGGACTTGGTGATCGAGGCGCAGCGTCGCAGTTCCTTCGGGAACTGCACTTCACTGGGGTAGGTGGGGATTGGTGCACATATTGTGGTCGTCAATCCCCACCTACTGCTCTTTGTGCGTCACCTTCCAGGCTCGCCTGGCCCCCTCCAGGGCGGCGGGCAGGGCGGCGAGCAGGCGCTCGACGTCGTCGGGGCTCGTCTCCCGGCCCAGGGAGCAGCGCAGCGTGGAGCGGGCCGGCCCCTCCTCGAAGCCCATCGCCAGGAGCACATGACTGGGCTGGGTGACCCCGGCGTGGCAGGCCGACCCCGCCGACGCATCAATCCCCGCCAGGTCCAGGGCCATGAGCAGCGCCTCGGCGTCGGCCTCCTCGAACCACAGGTGCGCCGTGGAGGCCACATGATCGGCACCCTCCGGCAACGTGGCGTGTACGCCCGCAAGCGCCCCGGCACCCTCCAGGATCCGACGCCGCAGCGCCGCCAGCCGGGCCTCCTGCTCCTCCCGCTCGGCGACCGCCAGCTCCACCGCCAGGGCCAGCGCCCGGGCCGCCACCACGTCCTGCGTGCCCGAGCGGAGCCCCCGCTCCTGACGGCCCCCGCCCGTGGCCGGCGTCAACGCCAGGTCGCGGCGAACCACCAGGGCCCCCACCCCCACCGGCGCCCCCAGCTTGTGGCCGCTCAGGCTCATCGCATCCAGGCCCCAGCCGTGGAAGTCCACGGGAACCTTCCCCAGGGCCGCGACGGCGTCGGAGTGGACGGGTACGTAGCCGGCCTCGTCGGAGTGCCCGGCGCCGCTCGCCTCCCGCACGCGCGCCACCAGCGCCGCCATGTCCTGAACCACGCCGGTCTCATTGTTCGCCGTCATCACCGACACCAAGGACGCGGGGGAGTGGTCGGTACTGCCCGCTGGCACCAGCGCCCGATCCACCGAGTCGAGCTCGACCCGCCCGGCGTCGTCAACCTCCAGCAGGCTCAGCCCCGCCCCCAGCTGGTCCACGGCGGTGCGCGCCGAGTCCAGAACCGCCGGGTGCTCAATCGGAGAGACCACCAGCCTCCCGCCCGGAACCGCTCGCGCACGCCCCGAGACCACCAGGGCATCGGCCTCCGTACCGCCGGAGGTCAGCAGCACCTCATGCGCATCCACCCCCAGGGCACTGGCCAGGCGGGCACGCGCCTGCGCCAGCAGGGCCCCCACCCGCCGGCCCGCAGTGTGCTGCGCACTCGGATTCGCCCAGCCACCCAGCCCACTGGCCAGGTCCTCGGCGACCTGCTGGGCGACCTCGGGACGGACCGGGGCCGAGGCGGCATGATCGAGATAGGTGCGCACACCCCCAGCCTAGATGTATGAGGTCATGACGTCGGCACCTACTGCTCTCCAGCGACAGTGTCGTGACGATGCCATCGCAGCATGGACCTCCTACAACAACTACCATTGCTCCTACGCTTCTGCCTATCATGACCAAACACATGCCGCTCAACCCGCGTCACGAACACCATAGCCTCACGCAGTTATTAGACTCCTTAAATCAGTTATCTACTGATTGAGAATCTAGTTAACTAGGTGGTGCAGATCTTGTCGGGAAAGTGGTTGATTCTCTTCCGGTAGATGTCGCTCCGTCGTTCAATAGTTTTCGCATCTTCGAGGTTTCTTTATGTCTATAAAAAAGCAATTCAGTGTGACTGTAGTTCTGTTTGAAGATTTCGAACTGCTCGACGCCTGCTGTCCGGTCGGACTGATGTCGCGTTTCCCTGAACTTGGTATCACTATGGTGGGGGCGCACGTCGGTGGTGTGCGAAGTTATCGAGGTGTAAGTGTTGCGGCAACAAGAGCATATGATGATGTGATCGAAAGCGACATCATTCTCGTCCCTGGAGGGAGGGGGGCTCGAAGAATAGTTCATGACAAAGTATTCCTTTCCCGCCTCCGGAGATGGGGTGAGGGGGCTAGTGTCATCGCCTCCGTCTGTACTGGAGCGGCGATACTTGCATCGGCTGGCCTGCTCGACGGGTGTAGAGCTACATCAAATAAGCGGGCATTTTTCTGGGTTAAACAATTTGGTTGTGATGTGACCTGGGTTTCTCGTGCTAGATGGGTGCATGATGGAAATCGATGGACTTCATCTGGGGTGATGGCTGGCCTGGATATGACAGTGGCGTTGCTTGTGGAACTTTACGGACAAGATCGGGTTAAGAAAGTCGTGGACGAGATTGAGTACCTCCCATGTAATGACGCTGACGATGACCCATTTTCTTCGGTATCGATTGTTTAAAAATGTGCATGTCTTGAGAGATATTGAGTTTTAATTGTTGGGATGCTGAAAGTGGGATAAAGGAGGCTTATTTATGGAGGTGTTTAGAATGTTTTAAAGGGGTGTGTGTCGCTAAGTAGGGTGGCGTTGCTCTTGGGAGAGTTTTGGTGTCTAAGTCGACTCAACGTAGTGGCACGGGGATCACTTGCATCGAGGTTGTGGACCTGTGCGAGAGGATTTACACAGCGAACCCCGATTTGCCGGTGGTCGGGGCCCGGGTGCTGGGCCTGTTCCTGTGTGTGTCTGGCTCGGACCACCCTGGGGCGCAACCTGCCCCAGGCGCTGCTCGCCGCCTACCTTGACTCATGACACCTTGGTGGGTTTTCGGGGAGGTCGGTGTGAGTTTTCGTTGGTATAGCGGTGTTGGGGGGGGCTGTTGGGGCACTAAGAGGCCGTATGGTGAGCTGGTGTGAGCCCGTTTCTGCGCAAGGTCAGGACTGCTTCGGGGACCATGGCGGTGCAAATCGCGGTCAAGGAGGACGGCGTACGCCGGATTGTGGAGCACCCTGGCGCTCTGCCCACGACGAGGCCGAGCTGGCCGCCCTGATGGAGGCTGGGCGGCAGAAGATTGCTGCCTGGCAGTGCCAGG
>ERZ772906.2158-NODE-2158-length-10337-cov-10.922000_pt1 | contig 10337 bp, 6 predicted proteins | sample MGYA00511338_ERZ772906 | MGnify/ENA primary metagenome ERZ772906 (study PRJEB29015, sample SAMEA2738076) | human oral metagenome | biome: human oral; feature: human-associated habitat; material: saliva | place: China | collected 2212 ... | reverse complement strand
TTTCCGCAAGTAAGGTGCTGAGATAGTTTGCACTGATATAAGGGATTGTGCCACTAGGAATATCATAGTTAGCCCACATGAAGAAATGGGTGATATATCTACGTTGATTTTCCGCATCACTTAGATCGTGTAGACTTTTACCATAAAGTTCTTCATAGAATTCATCTTCAATAAATGGTTGGTGGTCTCCATACATGAGGATAATCGTTGGCTCAGAGACATTCTTGAAGTAATTTACAAGTTGTTCTAAAGCCATATCACTGCGGCGAATGATGCTGAGATATTCTTCTGTTTGTGGATAATCACCCTTCATAGAAGTGATGTGAACATCGCGAAGTAACCCTGTATTGTATGGAGAGTGATTTTGCATCGTCACATTAAACATGAAGAATGGTTTTGATGTATCACGTTGTTCATATAAATTGATAACATGTTGGAAATCCCATTCATCTGAGATGTAGTTTCGTAGCTTCTGATAATTTGTAATATCCTCTATGCCGATATATCTATCAAAGTTCATGTATTGATAAGTATTCACACGATTCCAGTTTTCTTTGTAGTAAGGATGAAAGGCGGTTGTACTATAGTTTTGATCCGATAACGTCATCGCAAAACCAGGTTGAGTATGTTTTTCATAAAGCGTATAGGCATTTGAACCAATTGGTAAAAAGGCCATAGAGTTACCAGTTAAGAATTCATATTCAGTATTACTTGTTCCTGTTCCGATTGTAGAAACATATACATTTCCTTGAATGGTATTTTTATCATCCTTCATACTATTTTCAAAGGAAAGATACTCTTTATCGGTTTCAAATTTTCCAATCACTTGTAAATCTGAGAACGCTTCATTCATAATCGTAATGATATTTGGATGTTCTACCGTTGCATTTGGACGCTGACCAAGTGCTGTTTCTGTGATGGTTTGTGTTGAAGTTGTATTCTCTTTTAATTGTGTTGCAAGTGTTTCTACATCATATCCATGCGGCTTTTCTAGTGATAAGTAGCGTGTATTTACGAAGAATTCCGCAATCGCACCATAGTTTTCGTAACCTCTTGCTTGATTGAAGAAGTCTGGTGTTGCGCCAAGCGTAACTTGGAAGAAATTCGTACCATAGAAAGTGATTAGAATCGCGGCTGAAAGGAAAAGACAAGTTGTGCGATAGAGGATTTGCTGTTTTGTTTTCTGTGCTTTTGGTAGCCAGAATAATAACGCAAAAATGATATTGATAATAGTTAGCGTAAAGAGTATTTGTACATTGAATGTTAGTTGATAGTTGGATGCGACACCGGCTGCCGTTTTCATCACGCTTAAATCCCATGGTAAAAGAGGGATACCTTTAAACTGTTTTACATACATGTTTGCGATTCCGAAAATACATAGAACAACTGTGGTAATCGCAAAAGAGATTTTCATGCTTGCAAGTAGTACATAGAATATCATCGCAATCAGAAGGATAATACCGTAGTTAACAAATACATTACCGATACCTTCGATATCGGAAAGAAGATTGTTATTACAAAGTTCAACTGCCATTTCAATGAGCAATGGAACTAGTAAGATTGTAATCACTTTGACAAATGTGTCTATCTTTGGCTTATGTGGTAACCACTTCAGTATAATAGATAAAATCAATACGATGATTGTAATGGAAAACATGGTATTTGTTTGGTCTAATTTGTGATATTCCTGATAAAAATAGATATTTGTGATAAGTAAAATAGCCGTAATCACAAGTGGAATGAGTCGTCTTAATTTATTCATAAGAATATTATAGTTGGTTTGTAACGGAATTGTCACTTTTGTTATATATACTAAACTTGCAAGATGGTAGAATATTGTTAAAGAGTCTAGTTATATCATAGAAAAGATATCATTTTGCTAGATATAAACTGTTATAGAAGATACAGGAGAATTGTATGTTAAAAAATAAAAAGATTTTGATTGCGGTACTTGTTGTGGTTGTGGCGATTGTCGCTACAATATTTACCTTTTTCCAAAGGAATCTAGGTGGTGCTAGTGGAGGAACAGTTGCCTACGTAGATACCATTAGTAATATCATGGGTTTTTCTAGTGGTGGAAATGATCGTTACTCTGGTGTAGTAGAATCCCAGCAGAGTGTAAAGGTGAATAAAAACCAAGAGAAGAAGATTGAACAAGTATTTGTATCTGTTGGTGATCAGGTAATTCCTACAACAGTTCTTTTCCGCTATGATGTTTCAGAAGCACAGAAACAAATCAGTTCTATCAATTTAGAGATTGAATCTTTGAACGGTATAATTACAGATAAAAATAATGCTATCTCAGCTGCACGAAATGATGGGGTAAATGTGGAACAAATTTCTATTTTTGAGAATGAAATTCGTGCTGCACAGTTATCTATTCAACAAAAACAGTTAGAACTCGCCGCAAAACAAAAAGAGATTGCTAGCGCAGACGTTCTTGCCAATACAAATGGTATCGTAAAGGCGATTAATGAAAGTGGTACGGATGCACAAGGCAACACAGCAGCCTTTATTGAAATTTCACAGTCTGGAGAATTTAGAGTCAAGGGTACAATTGATGAAACATCTATTACATCTATTTCGCTTGGACAAGAAATGATTATTCGTTCTAGAACAGATGAAACAAAGTTCTGGACCGGTAAGATTACAGAAATTAAGACAGAACCAAACGCAAAACAAAATGATATGTACAGCATGGGTGGTTCAAGTAGCTCTGAGAAGGCTAGCACATATCCATTCTATATTTCATTAGATTCTTCGGATGGCTTAATGCTAGGTCAGCACGTGTATCTAGAAAAGAATAATGGCACTGCTGTAAAGAAAGATGGTATTTGGTTAGACGCGTCTTATGTTGTAATGGAAGGCGAGAAAGCATATCTTTGGGTTGCCAATAAGAATCATCGCTTAGAGAAGCGTGAAGTTGAGGTTGGCGAATTAGATCAGAACTTATACCAGTATGAGATTAAATCTGGTGTATCTGAATCTGATAGTATTGCATGGCCAATGGAAGAATACAAAGAAGGTATGAAGACAGAATCAATCTCTACAGTGGGAAGTGGAGAATAAGTATGTTATTGAACTTACAAGGAATCTATAAAAGTTATGGCGGCACCATTGAAGTGCCTGTATTGAAGAATGTTTCTATACAGGTTGCGGAAGGTGAGTATGTCGCAATTATGGGTCCTTCTGGTTCAGGCAAAACAACATTAATGAATATCATTGGTTGTTTAGACCGTTGTACAGAAGGAACCTATGAATTAGATGGCGCAGATATTTCACGCATTTCTGAGAATGAATTATCAGAAGTACGTTTAAAAAAGATTGGTTTCGTATTTCAGACATTTGAACTTTTACCAGGTGAAACAGCAATTGAAAATGTTGCCTTACCACTTGTATATGCGGGTGTTCCAAAGGCTGAACGTGAAAAAGCAGCCGTTGAAGTACTGACAAAGGTTGGTTTGGGTGAACGTGTAAACTTCAAGCCAAATCAATTATCTGGTGGTCAAAAACAACGTGTAGCGATTGCACGTGCACTAATTAATCATCCACGTATTCTCTTAGCGGATGAGCCAACTGGTGCGCTAGACCAAAAATCTGGTAAACAGGTTATGGAATTATTCGAAGAACTGAATAAAGAAGGTGTCACAATTGTTATGATTACGCACGATGCGCATGTCGCAAGCAAGGCAAAGCGTGTCATTCATATCATTGATGGCATGATACAGGAGGGCACGCATGAATAAAAAACGAGTTATTATTAGTGTTTCTATTGTTGCGGCCTTGGTACTTGGATACTTTGGAATTCTCCAATTCCGCAAGGCATCCCGTAAGGTGGATGTTGTGCAAGTTAGTGCAATGAATATGGGTGGTAATCCGATGGAATCACAGATGAGTGGTTTGGTATCTGATCCAGCTACACAGACTGTTACACCATCTGTATCTCAAATTATTACTGCGGTATATGTTACCGAAGGACAAGCAGTATCAGTTGGTGATAAATTGCTGGCGTATGATATTACAAGTTTGAACTATACCGTAGAACTAAAGAAGCTTGAAATTTCTACGACACAACTTCGTTTAGAACAAGCTAGAAAAGAATTACAACAACTACAAAATACAAAGCCGGTGGAAAGAAGGGTAGCACCACCATCGACTCCTGTACCAGAGCCAGAATATAAAGTGGATACAGAAGCAGTGACACAGGTAGAAGAACATAAAGTATGGAACTATCTGAATGCATTAACGGATGAAGACACAGAGTTTACAAAGGATCTCGATGAGCCAACAGCTTCAACGACTCCGGCTCCGACTCCAACACCAACTCCAGGTCCAACAGCTACACCAACTCCTACCCCAACACCTGCTCCTACGCCAACGCCAGCAGTTCCTGCTGTAAATACATATGCAAAGGGTACAAAGGCAAATCCATATCACTTTGCGATTAAACATGATGGCTTCCTTTCTGGTAAGTTTATTAAGGAACTTATCCAGAAAGCTGAAACAGATGGAAAGACATTCTACGTTTCTATAGATGTTTATGCAGAGGATGATAAGACGAAGGGTCTGGAGGATTCTTGGTTAGTATCTGTCGATAAGTTAAAGTCAATCTTAGGTACTGTAACAGATGATATGGCAAAACTTGATATTCAGACACGTAAGATTCGTGAGAATCTTATCGAACCAGAACCATCTGTACCTGAAATTGAACCAGAGGGTATGACAGCTTCTGAACTTGTACGCGCAATTCATGCCAAGGAATCAGAAGTTCGTGAGTATGATATCGATGTTCGTCGTAAACAACTTGAACTATCAGAACTACAGACACAATTAGCAGATGGTGTTGTTTACGCAAAACGTAGTGGTGTTATTAAAGGTCTAAAGGATATGAACAATGTTCCTACAGATGGAACACCATTCTTAACTGTTGCAGGTGGAACTGGTACGGAAGTAAAGGGTTCTATCTCTGAGTTATTATTAGCAACAATTCAAAAGGGTACAAAAGTATCTGTTACTAGTTATGAAACAGGATCCATCTATGAAGCAGTTGTAACACAAATTGATAACTTCCCAACAAATTCAGGGGAAGGTTTCTATGGCGGTAATCCAAATGTATCAATGTATGGTTTTACTGCATATATTGAAAAGGGTGATGATTTAAAACAAGGTTCTTATCTCGCCTTATCAATTCAACAAGAGAATACAGATACATCTTCTATTTATCTCAGCAACGCTTTCATCCGTGATGAACATGGACAGAAGTATGTTATGAAGGATGTAGATGGTAAGCTTGTTAAGACATATATCAAGACTGGTAAGGTATATTTCAATATGTCGACAGAAGTATTATCTGGCCTTTCAGATACAGACTATATTGCTTTCCCATATGGTGATGGTGCGATCGAAGGTACTCGTACACAAATCGGTATGGAAGACAATATGTATGGAGGCTACTAATGGTTGAAAATATTAGATTATCTATTCGTGGAATCCTATCACATAAGATGCGTTCGATTCTAACAATGCTAGGTATTATTATCGGTATTGCGGCAATCATCGCTATCGTTTCCACGATCAAAGGTACAAATGAACAGATTCAAACCAACCTCATCGGTTCAGGTGTTAATACAGTCAATGTACGTATGACACAAGGTGACTGGGAATATGACTTTGGACAGGGTATCCCTGGCAAATATAGAGAAATCTCTTCTTCTCAAAAAGATGATTTAAAGAATATTCCTGGTGTAGTGAATGTATCACTCTATCATCGCCGTCAGGTATATGATGGTGTATTCCATCTGACAAACTCCTTAACAGGTGGATATGTATACGGTATCGATGATGCATATTTACAGACAAATGGCTTAGTAGTCAGTCGTGGTAGAGCTTTCTCTACAAATGATATCAAAAATAATCGTAAGGTTTGTTTATTGGATAAGGTTTCTGCAGAACAGTTATTCCAAGGAGAAAATCCGATTGGAAAAACTGTAGAAATTCAAAAGGAACCATTTGTGGTTGTTGGTGTAGTTTCACCAGCGGTAGAGTTTGAACCAACAATCAAAAATATGAATGATTACTATACATACAACCAGGATACTTCTGGAAAAGTATATGTACCTACATCAGTATGGCCACTCTTATATCAATATGATGAGCCAGAAAATGTAATCTTACGTGCAACAGATACAAACTCTATGACTACAATCGGTAAGCAAGCAGAAGAGATTTTAAACGCTACAGCAACTGGTAATAACGAAACAAGTTATAAGTCAGAAGACTTGATGAAGCAAGCTAAACAAATTCAACAGCTATCTCAAGCAACAAATACAATGTTGTTGTGGATTGCGGGTATTTCCTTACTCGTTGGTGGTATTGGTGTTATGAATATCATGTTAGTAAGCGTAACCGAAAGAACGCGTGAGATTGGTTTGAAGAAGGCAATTGGAGCGCCTAAGAAATCGATTCTAATTCAATTCTTAACGGAAGCAGTCGTTCTTACATCGACTGGTGGTGTGATTGGAGTTATCTCAGGTGTCATACTTGCATTCTTGATATCGAAGTTAAATGGAACACCGATTGCGATCAGCGTAGAAGCTTCTATCTTTGCGGTATTATTCTCAATGTTAATTGGTATTGTGTTTGGTATCTTACCATCATACAAGGCCGCAAATTTAAATCCGATCGATGCATTACGTCGCGAATAAGTGGTTGATGAGAGTATCATCAATCACTTTTTTAATGCGAAAAATGTTTGAGAATGATATCATAATAAAAATGTCGACAGCAGGAGGACGTATGAAATTTTTATTTGCCCCCGATTCATTCAAAGGTACGATGAGTGCTATCAATATTAATCGCTTGTTAAGACATGCGACACATCGCGTGCTTGGAAGTGTGGAATATATCGATGTAACAATGGCAGATGGTGGAGAAGGTACAGTGGAAACTGTTACTCGTAATCTGCGAGGTTCAATTATGTATGTACCAATACATGGGCCATACATGAAACGAAGAGAAGCAAAGTTTGGTTTAGTGAATCAAAAAGAAGCCATCTTAGAAGTGGCAGAAGTTGTAGGATTACCACTTGTGCCAGTAGAACAAAGAGACCCTCGCTATACATCATCCTATGGTGTTGGTGAATTAATTGCCCATATTCTTGAAGATGGAATTCGTGATATTAAGATTGCGATTGGTGGAACATCCACAAATGATGGTGGTATTGGTGCGATGCAGGCACTAGGTGTACACTTCTTAGATAAAGATGGAAATGAAGTAAAAGGAATTGGTGATAGTCTAAAAGATATCGTCACAATCGATACTTCATGCATGAATCCACTGGTACAAGAAGCCAAGTTTACAATTATGTGTGATGTGGATAATCCCTTATGTGGCCCAAATGGTGCGACGATGTGCTATGGAAAACAAAAAGGCGCTACAGCCGAAGTACAAGCAGAGCTTGAAAAGGGTATGGAAAACTACCGTCAGGTTTTACTTCAAACATTTGGGAAAGATGTTAATGATATTCCTGGCTCTGGTGCAGCAGGTGGAATGGGCGCAGCCTTCTCATTATTCCTATTAGGGGAAATGAAGTCTGGAATTGAAGTTGTTATGGATTTAATGAACTTTGATCGGATGCTAGATGGCGTAGATTATGTTATCAGTGGAGAAGGAAGAGCAGATGCACAAACACTGCATGGCAAAGTGCTATATGGTATTGGTAGACGTTGTAAAGAAAGAAATATCCCAGTTATCGCAATCTGCGGTTGTCTTGGAGATGGCTATGAAGCGTTATATGAACACGGTATTACAAAGTTCTATGCAACAACAGATAAAGAACTATGTGAAAAACAAATTCTAGCTAATGCGAATGATAACTTTATGAAGACAGCTATTCGCATGTTTGAAGATATCAAAAATGGAAATATTTCTTAGTTGAAACCTTCAGTAAATGATATGATTTATATAGATAAAAGTTTTTCGGAGGATAATTGATATGATTTTAAAAGTTGTACGTGAAAAGGAAACAAAATACTATGTTCCTACACAGATTCAAGCAATGACAATTTCAGCTGTCTACAATACAGATGATATGTTTGATGTAACATTTATCGTAAATGGTGTTTCTGAACCAGTTAGAACATTCCCATCCAAAGAAGATGCAGAAGAATTCTTAGTTCGTTTGGATACATTGTATTGTTCACATGATCCTGAAGTTCATATTGTGAATTTGAATACGTTATAAGATTTATAAACTTTATATTATACAATTAGATTAATTTTGATAAAAGGCAATTTTGGATAGTATCCGTAAAATTGCCTTTTATATTGTAAAAAAATAATACATACTTTCATAACTAATGAAAATTAACTATTTGTAAATCAATTATACATTTTCTGTTTGATAAAATATTTATGTCTAATATAATATTTGTGAATTACAAATTCATGGGGAGGTTTTTATGAAGAAGAAATTCAAAACTTTACTGCGGCCTGCATTAACAATACTGTTAATGTTATCAATTTTAATTCCGGTAATTTCAAATGTATCTATGCATGTGGAGGCTGCCGAAGAATTTGAGGCATATACAAAATCCGGCGAATATCCTGCAAGCGATCACATTAAGAACCCTATCTATATTAGACCGAAGGGAGCGACTGAGAAGGGCATTGTAGGATACTGCTTTAATGATCATAAAGCATTTCCTGAAAGTAGCTTTTCACCACGTAAGGTATATTACACAAAAGAAGTTGGTAGTGGAGCTGTTTTTGAAGAACTAGCAGATACAGAGAGAGTTACTGGAGAAGATCTCTATAATGGATTGCTTAGAGTTGTTTATGATGGCTATCCTAACAATAAATCTGGTATCCAAGAAAGATACGGCTTAACAGATGGACAGTTTAGACAGGTTACACAGTTTGCGGTTTGGTATTATACAGATAGTTTCAATATGCCATTACGTGATACAAGCGGTTTGGCTTATTCTCAAAATGAATTAAATGCTTTCAATGATTTAATCAATAGTACTACAGCAATTCCTGCTGGAACTTCAATTGATATTTACAGGGGTAAAGATACTACTTACCAGCATTTATTAAGTGGTCATATCGAGGACCCTACTGTAACACCAACACCAATACCTACTCCTACTCCAACTCCTACTCCTACACCAACACCAACGCCAACACCTACTCCTACACCAACACCTACACCAACACCTGTACCAACACCAACACCTACACCTGTACCAACTCCTACACCAACTCCTGTACCAACACCAACTCCTGGCACAACTACACCAAAAACTGGTGATCGTGGTGATATTTCCTTGTATGCAGGATTAATGTTAGTATCAGGACTTGTAATTGTTTGTGTACTATTTAGTCGTAAACAACAAGCATAAAAGGATTTGTTAACAAAGCACTTCACGATGAAGTGCTTTTCTGTATCTGTATGGATAAATGTATACATTTAAAAAGCCCACAATACGTGGGCTTATCTTACATCTTAGATCCTTTGGAACCCTTTGCGCTAGAAGCGGAGAAGTTACTGAGGATATTTGTTTCATAGGAGAAGGTCATCTTAGATCTTCTTCTTTCTCTATCTAATGCAAGTTCTACAAGTTTATCCATTAGCTCAGAGAATGATACACCAGCAGCTTGCCATAGGTAGAAGGCAAGGGAGCCTGGGATGGTGTTAATTTCATTTACGTAAACCTTCTTTGTGTCTGCGTCCATTAAGAAGTCGATTCGACATACACCAGAGGTGCCAAGTACACGGAAAGTTTCCTTCGCTAATTGTTGGATGAGTCTTGTTTGTTCATCCGTAAGTGGTGCAGGTACGATACGTGCTGTACTTGCCATACCTTTAGAACCTTCGCTCTTTGTGCTCTTACTACCACCGAGGTACTTATCAGAGAAGCTGAGCAATTCATCTTGGGAAACTGAACTTACTTCTTCTAGTACACTGGCTACACAGGAATAGGAGTCTCCAACAACGGAACAGTTGATTTCACGCATTGGTTTTACAACTTTCTCTGTGATAATCTTTTCATCATACTGACGTGCTTCATCAAAACATGCTAGATATTCTTCGTCGTTATGAGCGATAGAAATACCGACAGATGAACCTGTACGGGCAGGTTTGATAATCACTGGATAGATTAAACGATGTACCTTATCGAGGATTTCACTTTGACGTGTATCCATTTCTGAACCATATACCCAGAACCAATTTGTGATTGGTAGGTTGTTATCACTGAGAACATTCTTCTGTAAAACTTTGTCCTGTCCAATCGCTGCACCATAGAGGTCGCAACCAGCGTATGGAACCTTTAACA
>ERZ772906.2156-NODE-2156-length-10340-cov-4.870977_pt1 | contig 10340 bp, 7 predicted proteins | sample MGYA00511338_ERZ772906 | MGnify/ENA primary metagenome ERZ772906 (study PRJEB29015, sample SAMEA2738076) | human oral metagenome | biome: human oral; feature: human-associated habitat; material: saliva | place: China | collected 2212 ... | reverse complement strand
TCATCAGAAATACAACTATCTAGCAAAACTTCAAAATACTGCCATCTACTCATGGTTGAATATGTTTGCGGATACCCAAATTGTAAAGATAATTCACAAATTTTTGGACCGCTTAAATATGGAAGTGACATGTCTATTTTAGATAAATCATTAAATTCATATTCTCCAAAGCTAACATCACCATCAAGAATGGCTATTATGTCTTTATTTTTTAATAGCTTGTATAGATCATTTACCAAATACTGTCACCACCCTATTTATCTAGCTGTGCTTGTAATTCTTTGAAACTATCCAACGCACTTTGTAGATTTTCGATGATATCTCCAGCTAATTCATCCGGTGACGGAAGATTATCAAGGTCAGCAAGAGATTTATCTTTAATCCAGAATATATCTAAACTGGTCTTATCACGATTTAAAATATCTGTGACTGAGTATTTTCTAAAGCGTCCATCTGGATTATCCACTGACCATGTTTCTTCTCTATCATATCTATTTTGTGGATTATAGCATTTGATAAAGTCTTGCAAGTCAGCATCTGCCATCGGATGTTTCTTTAAGGTAAAATGCATGTTTGTTCTTAAGTCATAAATCCAAACTTCCTTCGTTTGCATTTCTGGGCTTGCCGGACGTTTATCAAAGAATAATACATTCGCCTTTACGCCTGGCTTATAGAATATTCCTGTAGGCAATCTTAAAATGGTGTGTAAATCTGTTGTATCTAATAGCTTCTTACGAATAGTTTCTCCGGCACCACCTTCAAACAATACGTTATCAGGAAGAACAACTGCAGCTTTACCTGTAGCCTTCAAAATCGTATTAATATGCTGAATAAAGTTCAACTGCTTGTTTGAGCTTGTAGTCCAGAAATCTTGACGGTTGTATACCAAATCTTCGTCTTCTTGCTCACCATCTTCGTTCGTGAAAGTAATAGAAGATTTCTTGCCGAAAGGTGGATTTGTAAGAACATAATCAACACGATATCCTGGATCAGTCAATAGAGCGTCTCCAAACGTAACTGGTGCCTCTGTGTAAATATCACCGATATTATGTAAATATAAATTCATCAAAGCCGTTTTGAAGGTCGCACCGACAATTTCATTTCCATAGAATGTCTTATCTTTTAAGAATTCCTTTTGTTCTCTGTCCAAAGAATAGTTGTTTGGATTTGAAATATATGACTGAGCAGCTAAGAAAAACCCCCCACTTCCACAGCATGGATCTGCGATAGTCTTCATAGGCTCTGGAGCGATACACTCAACCATAGCTTTAATGAGCGGACGTGGAGTAAAGTATTGTCCTGCACCACTTTTAATATCTTCAGCGTTCTTTTGAAGTAACCCTTCATAGATTTCACCTTTAACATCTGAAGACATTGCTACCCATTTTTCGTTATTTATCATTTGTACGATGCGATAAAGGATCGCTGCATTGTTTATTTTGTTTGTCGCTCCTTTGAAAATCTGTCCAAGCATACCAGTCTTTTCACCAAGCGTTTCAAGAGTATTTTTATATTGTTCTTCAAGTTCAGCACCCTTGAGAGTATTTAAATCCTTCCATTTATAACCTGCTGGAATTCCGGTGTCACGATTATAGGGAGGTCTTGAATATTCATCCGCCATTTTAAGAAATAGCAGATATGTAAGTTGTTCCAAATAGTCTCCGTGAGAGACTCCGTCATCTCTAAGAGGATTACACATTCCCCACACTTTGGAGATGATTGCTGATGTATTTTCATTTACCATTATAATAATTTCCCTTCGAAGGCTTGTTTTAATATACTTTGACGCATAGCAGATGCTTGTACTAAAGCAGATGTTACGGTATTTTCTATTTGTTCACACATAGATAGTCTTGACTCTATTTTTGTAATAATTGTTTTCTGTTCCTCTTTTAGAGGGCAGATTACTAACGGTTCCGTTAGTGCTTTTACCCCTACATTCCCTTGTCCTACATTACCTGTTTCATACGAGAAAAATTTTTCTCTATAATCTGAAGAGGAAAGATAATACTGATAAAATTCAGGAATTGCATAATCCTCGTCAAAACGGAGAGCAGCAACACGCTGATTAAGTAAAAAATTAGTTTGTTTATCAATCATAGTCACAAAACCATAATCTCTTTTACCACGAGAGCCAGTGAGTGTTATTAAACAATCACCTTTCCTCATTAGATATTTTTCAAGTATAGTTTCATTTACCTCATTTGTTAATGTATGGTCTCTGCTAAAATCAAAATGACGGTCTTTTACATTTCCAATTTTTATTACCGTATACTTCCCGTCAGGGGTATATTTTGAACTTTTAAAGGCATATCCACTTATAGTTTTTGATATTTCACCTAAATTTTTTTTAGGATAGTCCCCAAAAAAGGACTCTTTAAGCACAGCTCGTCTATACACTTCCAACTGTGCTTTTGTCGCGTTCAAAGTCTCCACAGCATTGTCAAGCTCAGAGAATAATTCCTCAATTTTTGCAACAATTCGTTCTTGTTCTTCAATTGATGGAACAGGGATTAATATTCTTTTCATCTGTGCCTGCGTCAATTTTAGGCGCGTGGTTCCTGAAACGTAATCCTTGTAATTAATAGAGTTTAAATAGTAACAAAGAAATTTATTGTTGTATTTGGATTTTAATACGTGCGCATGATTATTTACCCATGTTTTCCCCGTAACAATATAAGCCTTTTGTGCAATTGGATTTAAGAATGGTGCACCATCTTCTCCGAGTAAGACATACTCTCCATCAGTGAGATAATCATCAATAAACCCTACTTGTCCAGTTGCTCCGTAATACGGGTATAATTCGTTATTTGATTTGCCATTGATTCGAGAAGCACGTTCTGCGTTATTGATAGGTTTTCGTTTAATATCCCATATTTCCACAGCATCCTCAAATGGCACATAATTCCATTTTTGATTCATGCTGACCTCCTTATGCCACCAATTCTACATTCATTTCATTTAATATATTTTTATAGTTGTCACCAAATGCCTCATAGAAGCCAAGTAAGCCTCCCTTGTGGTCAAATGGCGTATAATCTAAGTCCTCATCCAAAATACTCAAAGACGAGATGATATGGTCTTTGATAAGACGAAGCCATTCCATCTGTTCTTCGGTAAATTGAGAGTATCCGGCATTTTTTCTAAATGTCCATTCCTTGAAATTAGCATTGACTCTATCTGCAAATGAGGTTAATTCATCCATTGCGCCAATTTCAAATCTTATAATAGAGATAAGGTCTGTTAACTGTGCTACAGTTCCACGCTTTACCTTATCTGTAAATTTTATATAGTAGCAATCCCAAAGGCGATCGATAGTGATATTTTTCTTTTTAAGTTTTTCATATAGAGACTTAAGCTGTTCTATCATCATCGGTCTGTCTTTATAAGATTCATTGTAGATAATACGCAATGCAATAATCTCATCCTTATTTTCCTCAATAAATTCTTTGAAGGAAGCAATTACTTTATCTGCATTCTCTTCTTTCTGAGAATCGAATCCTGCAAAGACTACAGAATCAAGATTAACAGTATCAATTACTTGGTCATGACTTCTTCTAATATTTTCAATGAAATCTCTGTTATCTGGGTTATAGAAAGGCTTCGTTGCCTCATCCAATAATTCTTTCTTAGCCTTTTCCATATCCTTCTGAGTAGGAACGCCAGACATTATTAAGGATTTGGCCTTCTCTGCGATAACATCCTCATCAAAAGCATTAAGAAGATTATTTGCTATATCACGAGCTGGCAATCCGATATTTTTCTTGAATTCCTTATGTTCCTTTTCTGTCATCTGTTTATCAAGTCTTGTTATCCTGTTGGCTAGAGAAGTAAGGGTGTCCTCACTTTTATCACCTAAGGCAACATTCATCATTAATTCCTTCATAGAAACAGTAGGCTTTCTTTCAAGACTTCTTGTTTCTGATTTTTTGGATTTTGTTACACCCACAGCATCTACGATAACAAAATGGTCTTTGTTTTCCGTAGCAGATGGCGTAACCTTCTGTAAATCATCCACACCGATAGTACGAGTACCACGACCGACCATCTGCTCGAAGTAATTCTTGCTACGAACATCTCTCATAAATATCAAGCATTCAAGAGGTTTAACATCCGTACCTGTGGCAATCATATCCACAGTGACTGCTATACGAGGATAGTAGTCATTTCTAAACGAACTTAAGGTACTCTCAGCATTTTCAGCAGAGTAGGTGATTTTTTTGCAGAACTCGTTACCTTCACCAAACTCTTCACGAACGATATTAATAATGTCATCAGCATGACTATCTGTTTTAGCAAAGATAAGCGTCTTTGGCACTTCTTTTCGTCGTGAGAATAGTGAAGTAAATAAATTCTCCTTAAAAGTCTTTATAACAGTCCTAATCTGACTAGGATTCACGACATCTTTATCAAGTTTATTTTTGTCATAATCCAAATCTTCGTCCATCTGTTCCCAACGTTTCTCACGAGAAAGACGATCACGATATTCAATAACTCTTTTTAGGATATGTCCGCCTTTTTGCGATACTTCTGTTTCAATAAGGAAGATGTCTTCGCCAACATTGACACCATCAATAATAGCTTGTTCTCTACGATATTCACTGACAACATTTTCGTTAAAGAATGCAAAGGTTCTCTTATCTGGCGTGGCAGTAAGCCCTACTAAGAATGCGTCGAAATAAGTCAATACTTGTTGCCAAACATTATAAATAGACCTGTGGCATTCATCGATGATAATACAATCGAAAAATTCAGGCGGATATTTTTCGTTATATACAACTTCCTTTGGTGCCTTACTATCAGCAGTTACATATTCATTGAATGATTCTTCCTCTGTTGATTCATCTATATCTTCCTCTTTCAGAATAGAATACATTCTTTGAATTGTACTAATACATATCTGAACATCATTAGGAATATAAGAATTTTTCAGACGTCTTACACCATATAACTGTGAAAAGGATCTTGTATCATCATTTGGTGTATATGCTAAGAATTCTCTTTCAGCCTGTTCTCCTAAGCTCTTTGTATCCACGAGGAAAAGAATACGGTTCATCTTCCCATATTTTAGTAAGCGATAGGCTTCAGTAATAGCAGTGAATGTTTTACCTGCACCAGTAGCCATTTGCACTAATGCTCGTGGGCGATTATCCGCAAAAGAAATATCCATATTGTTGATCGCATTAATCTGACACTCTCGGAATCCTGTTGTATCAAGAATAGGAAAATGTTTCATATTATTTCTAATCGTATCAGATGCTTGCAATAAAGACTTTAAATGTTCAGCCCTATGAAAAGAAAAAACTCTTCTAGAACGATACTTTATATCTTTATAGTCCGTGAATTTGATTAGCTTATCAGTCGCTTCATACGCAAAGCGAATAGTATATTCACGATTAATCCATTTGAAAGAACTAGTTGCATACCTTGCAGACTGTTCTTCAACAACTGTGATATTTTCACCAATAGAACTTTTCTTTGCTTCTATAACGCCAACAGGCTCTCCATCTATAAATAATGCGTAGTCAACGGGTCCAGTATCAGTTGGGTATTCTCGTACCGCTACACCTAATGCAGCACCAATATTTACCTGAGCAAAATTTTGTATTACCCATCCAGACTGTTCTAGTTTTTTATCTATAACAACTCGTACTTCTTGTTCTGGAGTCATGCCGAGTCGCCTCCTTTACTTCTCAACTTTGTAATCAAGCCATGTTTCCTCAATCGTCTCATAAGGAATATTATTTTCAAAACAAAAGGCATTAATGCTCTTCATTGCTCTTAAGTTTGGCTTGGCACGTCCGGATTCCCAACGATTCACTGTGGAAAATGCCACACCGATTTTATCAGCAAAGTCCTGCTGCGTTAGAAATGAACGCTGTCTAATTCTTTTTATCTCTTCAGGAAAACTCATACGCATCTCCTTTTCGTTTCTTATTCATCAATATAGCGTTATTATGCCAAATAAATATGAATTTTGCTAGTGTCTATCCCTTCAAGATATTTTTATTGAGGGATTTTTATTTTTCACCGGAATTTCGTCTCACAAATCCTCTTGGGAAGTTAGAAAGAAAAAAGTTATCTTCAACTCCATTGGAGAAGTATATATCCCAAGTAACGTAAAAACGGCATAGCCGATGGTTACGACTATGCCGATATTTTATAGGAACATAAATCCCTTATTGAGTTGACTCTTTCAAAGCTCTCTGTCCTTATATTTTAATTCTCAAATTAGTCAATCCCAACTTCTTTACGAACAACGTCAGCAATACGTGTTACGTAGTCGTGAACGAGTTCATCCGTTGGTGCTTCAACCATAACACGAACAAGTGGCTCAGTACCACTTGGACGAACAAGCACGCGTCCGTTTCCATCCATCTCAGCCTCTACAGCATCGATGACTTCTTTAATCGCTGGAACTTCCATTACACCATTTTTATCGCTCACACGAATGTTTACTAATTCTTGTGGGTATGTTGGTACTTCACTGGCTAATTCGCTTAATGATTTGCCAGTTTGTTTCATAACATTCATTAATTGAATTCCTGAAAGTAATCCGTCGCCTGTAGTGTTTAAATCAAGGATAATGATATGTCCTGATTGTTCCCCACCAAAGTTGTAGTTGTTTTTGCGCATTTCTTCAACCACGTAACGGTCACCAACTGCTGTTTGAAGAGCAACCATTCCTTCAGCTTCTACCGCTTTATGGAATCCTAGGTTACTCATAACGGTTGATACGATCGTATCTTTGCTTAAAGTCCCTTGGTTCTTGAAATGTTTACCAAGGATGAACATGATTTTATCACCATCAACGATTGTTCCATTTTCATCAACTGCGATACAGCGGTCTCCGTCTCCGTCAAAACTCAAACCGATATCTGCTCCTGTTTCTTTTACGAACTCCACTAAGGCTTCTGGATGTGTTGACCCTACGCCATCGTTAATGTTCACGCCGTTTGGTTTGTCACCCATTGTGTGGAAGTCTGTGTCTAAGTCAGCGAATAAACGCGTTAACATGGAAGCTGTTGCTCCGTTTGCGCCGTCTAAAGCGACTTTCATTCCTGATAGAGAATCTACCGTATTTTGTAGGAATTGGCTGTATTTCAATGTTCCTTCTAAGTATTCATCTACTGTTCCTAATGCGTCTGTAGAAGGACGTGGTAATGTGTCTTCTTCGGCATCTAATAATGCTTCGATTTGCGCTTCTGTTTCATCTGTTAGTTTAAATCCATCTCCCCCGAAGAATTTAATTCCGTTATCTTGAGCAGGATTGTGGGATGCTGAAATCATAACCCCAGCTACAGCGCCTTGTACTCGTGTTAAATAAGCTACCCCTGGAGTAGGAATCACTCCAAGTTGCATGACTTCAATCCCAACAGAGAGTAATCCAGCAATTAAAGCATGCTCTAATAATTGACCAGAAATACGAGTGTCACGCCCCACTAATACGCGTGGATGTGCATTTCCTTCTGCTTGTTGTAATAATACATAACCGCCATAACGGCCTAGTTTAAATGCTAATTCTGGTGTTAATTCTGCGTTAGCTACGCCACGAACACCATCTGTTCCAAAATATTTGCCCATAAATTTCTCCTTTAGCCTTATCTGGCTTGTGTTGTCTGTTCTTGTGTCGTTGTTTGCTCTTGTGTTGTTTCGGACTCTTTAGTTGTTTCTCGTGAATCCAAAATACCATGATCTACCACCGTAATAGTGACCTCAACTGCTTCTGGGGTAATACTATTGACACCAGATGGTAGTGTTAATGTTACTGTTTTTTTCGTGGTTTGAGTCACGTTGCTCACATCTACCACTACTGGAATAGCTGTAATTTGATTTAAAATCGATTGAGCTCCTAAGATTGTAACTTGCTTAGTAGTAGAATTCAATGAATATGAATAACGTGAAGTGCCACCAGTTGTCGTAAAGACAAGAGGGACTGTTTTGGAGCTAGAAGAAATTGGCACTCGAACTTGTACACGTTCTGGCTCAATTTTCACCGCAACAGGTTTTCCTGTGGCATCCAAAGCTTGTAGTTGTGCTGTAGTCGTATAGTCTGATTTTGTTCCTTCAGGAATCGTAACTTTTGCGACTACTTTTTCCACTTGATTTAAAATCGAATCCGCAGCTTTGACTGTAACTGTTCCTGGAGAGGTCAAGCCATCTCCAACTTGATAGCCATTGCCAATACTTGAAGAATCAACCGTTACATTAACAGGGAACTCTTTAGAATTCTTCTTCTCAATGGTAATTTCAACACTTTCTGGTGAAACAATACCTGTCACTCCAGTTGGAAGTCCTGATACTGAAAGAGAAATCGTATGCTTTCCTTCCCCTAACTCTGTTAAATTTGGCGTAGTCACTTTGTACGAACCATTGCTAGATGTGCTTAAAATCAAACTGCTTGGTCCTTCAAGACGTAAAGCAACAGAGTCTGGCAAGCCTGTTACCGAATATTCTTCACTGTTGATATCCACATAAATTGGCACATTTGTAATCGTGTTTGAACTTGATTGTGGATTTAATGTGCTGGAACGCAATCCGGAATTAGAGTCTTTAGCTAAAATAAATAGAAAGATACTTAGAATTAAAGACATCAACATGAGAAATGATTTTTTATTCATCCAATTAGCCATTCGAACGACCCCCTTTAAAGAGTGCACGTATCCAACGAACGACTGCTGGATCCATCTCATCGTCTCCTTCTACCACTAAATGTTGTGACAAAACTTGAACTAATTCTTCAGAAGAAAGTTCTCGATGTAATTTTTCTCGAATCGCTACACTCACTTTCCCCGTTTCTTCAGAGATGATAATCGTAATCGCATCACTCACTTCACTTAGACCAATCGCAGCACGGTGACGTGTTCCTAATTCTTTTGGAATCATCATATTCTCAGATAGCGGTAAATAGCAAGCCGCTGCAGCAATATGATAATCACGAATAATCATTGCCCCATCATGTAATGGTGTATTTGGAATAAAAATATTCGTAATCAATTGATTAGAAATCTCAGAGTGAATCGGAATCCCAGTATTAATAAATTCTTCTAGAGAATTCCCTTGTTCAATCGAAATTAAAGCTCCAATTCTTCGTTTTGCCATATATTGAATGGCTGTATTCAACTCATTAATCATGATTTCTGCTTCATTGGCACTTTCATATTTACGTGAGAAGAAATTCGAACGTCCAATATGTTCCAATCCGCGGCGAATCTCTGGTTGGAACACAATCAATGCAGCCACAACCCCCCACTGAATCACGAAGTTCATAATCCAGTCTAAAGTAGTTAGCCCAAGGAAAAAACTAATAAATTTCATTGCGGCAATTGCAGCAATTCCTTTCATTAAATGAATTGCCCTTGTTCCTTTAATAATCACTAAAATATTATAGAGAATGTACCAAACAATCAAAATATCAATCAGATTGCGAAAACTCCCCCATGAAAATAAACTATTCCAATTTATTTGCATAAAGTTAACCTCTCTTCCACCAATATGTACCTTTCTATTATAGCACAGATAAGAGCTAAACGAAAAAAAGCGCGGATTTTAATGAAGACATTCGTTAACTTCTTCTGTCTTTCCTTAGGGGGAAAAATAAAAAACGTTCTACCAAGTTAGATGATAGAACGTTTTATGATTTTTATTCCCCTTCTGTCTCTGTATTCGCAATGTAGTAAGAATACCCACAAGTCACTGCAACCACCACTACTAGAATCATCGTAGCTACCAATATTGCAATATTATTTACCATAATGATTGCTGTTAAAATCATTAATACTCCAGCAATAATAGAAGCAAAGCCAAAGAATCGTTGTGTTTTTCGGAAAGCTACATCATTATTTTTTAGCCATGATGCACGGAATCCAAAGTATTTTGTATTGTCTTTAATCTTAGGAAAGAGATTTCCAATCAGGATAAAGAAAATCCCAAGGATGAATGTCACAAAACGTCCTATTTGTGTCCCAACCGTCACTCCATTTAAATACAACCAAAATTGGAAATAAGCAACAACATTCAGCAATAGTAGAACTAACCAACTAATAGAACGAGCGGTTTTCACATTCCCCCCTGTTAATTTAGGAGAAGTGCTAGCAATACGAATGATAAATCCAACAATGGCCACAATCACCGGATAAATTAAAATTGTAAATCGATTGGCAGTGCCGGTAACATTTCCAGAAAAGTCGAAATTAGATACAATGGTCTCCGGTAAGAACCACACCACCACTAGAGCCACAACGAGTGGTGCGAACATCAATGCAATATAAGTATATTTTTTTATTTGTTTTACTTGCTCCATGTTATTTTCCCCCAATAATTTGATTGATCCATACAAT
>ERZ772906.2155-NODE-2155-length-10341-cov-5.351254_pt1 | contig 10341 bp, 25 predicted proteins | sample MGYA00511338_ERZ772906 | MGnify/ENA primary metagenome ERZ772906 (study PRJEB29015, sample SAMEA2738076) | human oral metagenome | biome: human oral; feature: human-associated habitat; material: saliva | place: China | collected 2212 ... | reverse complement strand
AGCGTGTGTGGTCCTTGTGGCCGAGTTCATGAAGTAGGACCTTAACCCTCTCTTTTTTACTAAGTCTACTCGACAGGAAAGCTGTATTGGTTTCTTTTTCGTAAAATCCAAGTTCGTCTGGCATCAAATCTCCATCAAAATCGATAATACGAATCTGAAAATGACTTATAATTTCTTTTTCAGTCACTAAACAATACCTCTAATCACCAGCTTCTTTGAGATAACCTTCAATGATGGACTGGATGATTTTCTTCTTTTCATCTGTTAATTCCCGACCGCCAAACATCATGACATTCGATGCCATTTCTTCAACATTTAGGGTCTTACCTTGCCATGTGTACTCTTTTGGATCCCCGGCAATAGCAGGATTATCTGTCCGACCAAGCAAATAATCCAAAGATACATTTAAATAATCAGCGATTTCTTGCATTCTTTCTGTACTAGCTTTTTGTTTTTTTAAGGAGTAGAGTGTATTTCTACTATATCCAAGCTTTTCTTCTAATGCATTTATTGAAAGTCCTTGTTTATTTGCAAGTTCTTTTATTCTTTCAAATGTCAGAAACATTGTTTTATCAACCTTTCTAAGCATTACGAAAAAATATTTAAATTATTTAATTAAAACTGTTGACAAAATTAAATAAATAATTTAGAATTATATTCGTAAGCTAAAGAGTTAGCGAACAAGACAACTAAAAAATAAAGCCTAATAAACTGATTGGCGTCCGTTTTCTAGGTATAACCTTACTTTTAGTAGGTCTTTTCTCTATGTTTTGATTTTAAATCATTTATTTAAAAATGTCAAGAAAATTCGCTAACTTTTTAGATAATTTTTTTAAAAAGAAAGGAGAGAGGGAATGGCAAAGCTAAGTATCTCTCTAAGAAGTACGTCTGTAAATGAAGCTATTGAAAAAATAGCTTACATTAAAGAAGCACATCCAGAAGATGTGCTCAAAATAGATGTTACGATTCTGGATGATTATCTTTTAAATTCGTAACAGTTTCATAGAATCGCTTGTAGAATTGTTCAATGATTTCGTCTGTTAATCCAGATTGTCGGATACTTTGTGCAACTCTAATATTAAAGTGTTCGACGGTAATCTTTGTAAGTTCTAAAGCGATTTCTTTGTCAGATAGTGTCATTAAATCACCTCCCTTCTGATTTTATTATAGCAGAAAGGGTAAAACAATAGAAAGGAAGAATATGAGTAAAGAGCTAAAAATAATCAAGGCTAAAATCAAAACTCGTTTGATTGAGCTGGATATGACTCAAGCTGAATTGGCAAAACAAGTATTTGTAGCACCATCAGTTATTTCAGAGTTGTTGAAGTATGGCAAAGGAAGTGATTATGTGAAAGAAAAAGTCGTAGATATTTTGGGTATTGAAAACCCTTGGAGAAATCACTGAGAGGTCCATACATGCAAGCGAAAATAATACTGAATTGGCAAAAGAAAAATCATCAACTTAGTCAGATGATGATCGATAGTCTTGAGGGACTAGATGTTTGGGAAACTATTTTAACACTAGGAAAAGTAAGAAGAGGAATATTATGAACAACGCAGCGCAAAAAGTAACACGGATTGACAAAGATGCCTGGGATATTGCTACGGAGCTGGCGAACGAATACGGCGTATCTATTTGTCACATCATCAGCGAGAGCGTCCGCTACTGTGCAGAGAATGCCGAATTTAAGGAGATGGACGTTGTCGTTAAACGATTGGTAGTCGGCAGTAAGGTGCTGGAGTAGGAGAGGGATATGAGTAATCCATCAAAAAAATCACTACCAATTCAAAATTTAGAAATTAAGATAGATAGCGACTCTAGTATTCCACGGGTTATCTTGAACGGGATTGATTTTCAAGCAGAAGATATTGGTCTTCAAGGTATCAAGATAATTTGGGAAACAAAGAAAGATGAAGTGCCAAAGACAATTATTCAGGTTGATTATATAAACAACCGTGAAGCGCCTCATATAGTATCTCTCAAACAGTCGTTTCAAAATACTTTACTTAAATAGATCTTGGTTTGTTACAAGATTGGCAATGATTTGTGAGGCGGTTTGTGATAGAAAGTTAAGAGAAAATACACCTGCTTTTTCCGCGACACTCTTGGTTTCTCTCCAAACTTTAGGACTCCTCACTGAATCAAGAAATTGATGTCCTTGGTAAGTCATGCCATTAACAAAGGCAATATACAAAGAATTTGAACCGTCAAAGGTCGGAGACCAATTTATAAAATCAGCTTCCGATAGTAACTTACAGTGATAAACAATAGTATTTATCTCATACTTGCTAGCTCTTTTAAATTTCGAATTACTAGAGAAAATAAAAGGTTCTGGATATTGATGTAATTCTTCAATATCTAGCAAAATATCTCTTACTAGTTCTGGTTCAAATTTCATGTTACACCTCAGAGTTTTATTTTATTATACCAAATTTAGAAAGGAATACTATGAACGAAATTTTTAATTTTCACGGGCAGGAAGTCCGTACTTTGACAATTGATGACGAACCTTGGTTCGTTGGCAAGGATGTTGCTGACATCTTAGGATATAGCAAAGCAAGAAACGCAATTGCTCTTCACGTTGACGAAGAGGACGCCCTAAAACAGGGCATCCCTACCAGTGGTGGAATACAAGATATGTTGATTATCAACGAATCTGGTCTCTACTCTCTTATCTTATCCAGCAAGTTACCTCAAGCCAAAGAATTCAAGCGCTGGGTTACATCAAAGGTCTTGCCAGCCATTCGAAAGCAGGGCGGATTCATCCGTGAGGATTTGGACGAGGATGCCTTTATTGCTCTATTCACTGGCCAGAAGAAATTGCGTGAGCAACAAGCTACCATGCTAGAAGATATTGACTACCTCAAGAGTGAGCAACCGATTCATCCTAGCTATGCTCAGTCGCTACTGAAGAAGCGTAAGGCTCGGGTTGTGGCTTGCCTTGGTGGTATTGATAGTCCAGCTTATGCAGATAAGACATTCGCTCAATCGGTCTTCAGACAAGCTGAGATTGATTTTAAGGATCATTTCAATATCAGTCGCTATGACCTATTACCAAAGAAATTCGCAGAAGCAGCACTTGCCTATTGGATGACTTGGGAACCAAGCACCAATACTAAAATGAAAATCATGGATTTGAATAGTTTTAACATAGCTCAGAGAGGATAAAAAATGCTTATTACACAAACACAAGCAAAAGCAATTCGCCGAAAGCAAGCGGACAAGAATTTGACTGCTAAAAGAGCTAGCGAGGAAATTGGAGTGAATCCAATTACTTACAGGAAAATCCGAAACGGTGGCGAAGTAAAGCCAGGTATTTACCAAAAAGCTATGGAATGGCTAGCAGAAGATTACTAACAAAAAAGCACCTGACGGCAATCAGGCACTTATCAAAATAATCACTTACAGTATAACACAGAGAGAGAGGATTTACTAGTGGCGCTAGAACTTTTTGGAGAAGATTTTAAAAATGAGCTCTTAGAAGATTTAATAAAACTTAATATTGAAGCTTTAAAAGAAGCTAACAGAAGACTCTCAAAACAAATCAATATGGTCTCTATCAAGGAAGTTATGGATACTACGGGGTGGGGAAGAAAAAGAATTGAAGATTTTCGAGATCAAGGAAAATTCAGTTATCAACAAAATACAAAAGGCGGTAAATACTTGTATGACTTGGATGATGTACTAAGATTTCAACGTCAACTGATGAAATAGGAGTTTTTACATGAAAAGAATTATAGATTACTTTTTCGGTCAAGAAAAAAAATGCAGACTGGAAGTTAGTCGCATTAGACTTGAACCGTGAATTGATTGAAGAACGACAAAAAAACAAAATACTTTATCAGCGCATTGCTGACCTGGAAAAACTTTTAGAGGTATAGAAAATGGAGATTAAATATGTTTATGAAAAGACACAATTAGGGTGGGGTTGGCAAGTCGCCCTAGACGGACAAAAGCTATTCTATCCTTTTGGCGAACTAAAAGGTTTGAAACGCTTTGTGAAGGAAAATTTGGATATTTTGATCCAGAAGCTAGAAAGTGAAGAAAACTATGGACTAGCCTTCTATGCCTGTGGGTATAACGGTCAAGCACAACAAGAGTACATAGATTATTGGGAAAAACAAGGTTTGACCGTGTTTTAATTTAAGGAGGATAATATGACAGAACCAACTTTATCAAGCCAAATGCTAGGTTTAGTGACTATTTTTATCGGGATCTTCATACTGATGCTACTTACAGCCAAAGACGAAGAAAAAAACAAAAAAGAAACAGTCATCATCATCGAAGAAGCCGAAGACTTCAGAGAAGTTGCACGAAGAAATCTAAAAAAATGTGACAGAAAGTCAACTTACGACAAACAACCACCTGTCGGACTATCATCAACCATCGATGACCTACCATCAGACTTTAAGATGTGTGTCGAAGATTATGACAGATTAGCAAATGACTACCAGGAAGAAACCCGTAACAATGATTCTTTAAGAAGACAAAATACTAGTCTTTTACAAGAAAACGGACGCTTACTCTACAAAGAAATGACAATGGATTTTCGTAAAAACCAAAGGAAGTGGGGAGCAAGAGCATGACAGAAAGCTTCAAAAGTAAAGAAGGTGGTAACTATGTCTGAAATTAAATGGATTAAGATTACGACAGACATCTTTGACGATGAAAAAATACGTCTTATTGATGCACTACCAGATCATGATGCCATTTTAGTTATATGGTTTAAAATCCTAGCTCTCGCTGGCAAACATAATCGCAACGGGCTTTTGATGATGTCAGATAAGGTTCATTACACTGATGAAATGCTTGCTACAATTTTTCAAAGGCCTCTAAATACTGTCAGAATGGCCCTGGGAGTCTTTGAGCAATTTGGGATGATTGAGATTATTGACGGTGTCATTACTTTGCCAAATTGGGAAAAACATCAAAATATTGATGGCATGGAAAGAATCAAGGAACAGACACGGAATCGTGTGGCAAGACACCGAGAGAAGCAGAAAAATCTTGCTCTTGGTAACGTTACAGGTAACGTTACAGTAACGGACGGTAACGCACTAGAAGAAGAAGGAGATAAGACTAAGATTAAGAATAGATTAGATAAAGATAAGAATATAACTACTACTAGTAGTAATGAAAATATCCTTGAATTATTCCAATCTGAGTTTCGTAGATTACTATCAGGTTTTGAGATTGAGGAAATTAATCATCTGTTAAAGGAAAATGATGTTGAACTAGTTAAAGAAGCATTGAAAACAGCTATTAATTTAGGTAAACCAAACATCAAATATATTGGTGGCATTCTAAGAAATTGGCAGCTGAACCAGGTTACGACAGTTGAACAAGTTCGACAATCGGAAAAGCAACACAAGGAGAAAAAATCAGGACAGGAGGTAAAAGACGAATGGGGGTTTTAGAACTTATCAAGCAATTTGAAGAGGAATTTTATCCGATAAGTGAAGAAAAGAAGTCTTTGCTTATGAAAAAACCTCTTTCGACTGTCTCAGCATGCTTGTCAGATATGGCAAGCTGGAAAGCTTGTGGAGGTAGGATGTCATGGTAACTAATGCACTAGAAGAAATGGCGCTCTCTTATCATAGGAATACTGAAGAACAAAATAAAATTTGTGACAAACACAAAATTCCTTTGATTAAGATCATTCGTACAAATGATATTCTCTGTCGCTTATGCGAATCGGAACGGATTCATGCAGAGAATCAATTAAGAGTCAATGAGCTTGCTAATGCAGAATACGAGAGAGAACGAAAGTTCTATCTTGAAAAATTCTCTTTATACGATGATGTGTTGAAGAATGCTACTCTTGAGAATTTTGACACACCTACTGAAAAAGAAGCTGAAAAGTTAGAATTTGCCAAAAAAATCTGTAAAGAGTGGGCAGACGGTGCCAGAAATAATGTTATTTTTCAAGGCGAAGCTGGAACAGGTAAGAGCCATCTGGCATTTGCGGTTATGAAAGAATTGTCATCAATCACGAAAGAAATCGCTATCTTTATCAATGTTACTGACTTGCTGATGAAGATTAAGACAGATTTCAGCCAGGAAGAGTTCCTAGTCAATAAAATTGCTAGTGCAAAGTTTTTGGTCTTGGATGATCTTGGGATGGAGAAGGATAGTGAGTGGTCCTTCGGTATTCTTTATAACATACTCAACAAAAGGGCCAACACGATTATCACGACTAACCTAATTGCACAGGAAATCCAAAAGCGATACGGTCGGCCCTTCATGAGTCGCTTGATGAAAGGTGTAGACAATGATCACCTTTTGATTTTCAATGATCTTAAAAATAAAAGGAAAGACTACTTTTAGAAAGGTGGTGCATCTTGTTATTGAATCTATATTTCGTCTACAACGGACATTGCAGGTTATTCTTAGGAGAATACAACAATGTTGATGAACTTATCGAACGGATGAAAGACCATCAATGGGCCTTCTCAGGTATCACTAGACCAAGATTCAAAAAAAATATCGGAAAAGACGATGTGAGGTTTGATTATGGTGCTATAGATTGCTATTACTTAGCGACAAAATCAACGTGCCGCGAACCACGTTAAAAGCGAGCTAGAATATGCGTCAATCGGTCGTGTGACCTGGACGAGCGACTGCCCGTATTTAGCCAAACTCACACAAAGGCAGTCGCATTTTTGGGAAAATGATATGAATGAAATTAAAGAGAAAGCCTTGGCTAAGTTGCTGGAGGAATTAAATCAACCACATGATGCTGCACTTGACCGTGTTCATAACTGGATATGCGATCAGGAAGATGAGGAATTATTTAAAGGAATCTTAAAAGAGCGATACTCTCTGAAGTGTGCTTTAAGCCATGCTAAAGAAAAAGCTCGTAAATTTGCTGAAAACGGAGTCGCTTGTATCGATGATGCTACTGTCTTCAGATGGGTTCGAGAATATTTTATCTCAAATTCACAAGTATCTAACATCAAGCAGGTGCCTGTTGAGCCCGTCAAGAAGAAAAAGAAAGACAAATCTCAGGGTTCTCCTGAAGAAAAAGTTGATGTCGCCAAAATTAGGAAAGGCGCTGGTCCAGATGATGATATCATCATGAAACCTAAAATTAAGAAAGAGAAAGGAGTAGTCGAAAAGCAAATGAGCATTTTCGATTTCTTGGATGAATGAAACATGAACAATGCAAGCGAGAAGCTGATAGACGTTTGAAAACACCTGCAAACTTCTGGAGCTGGTGCTATTCGCAAATCACAACGTACAAATGGACCAATAAGGATAAGACCATAATCGCTTCAGATTTGAACCTTGGTTATTGTATTGAAAAGCGACTGACAAAGTCGTCACGGCTCACTTTTTATGACAAGACCTACTTTTTCTCTATCATTCTCAGCACCTCAAAGCGCATTGAGATCCAATCTTATGAATTTAGGTCGAAGTTGGTTGAAGGAAAACAGTTTATCGATTGGCAATTTACAAATTTGGAGCGATTTGAAAACGATAAACATGTGAAGATTGGCCAAGATTACAACGGGCAATTTTATCCGTATCTATTTGGTAATTTTTTTAGTGGTGGATATTATACAGGTAATAAATTCTATCCGAATAACTGGATTGAAAAACTTAAAAAAGTATCTGAACTCAAATATTTGAAGTTTGGGAATATCGCTTATTGGGAAATCGAACGGCTTTACAAATACAAGTTTGAAATTGAATTTGCTCAAAAAATCCATGCTTACAAATTGGCCAACGAAATCATGTATCCAGGTTACACTGGATTCACCAAAAACGTAGATATGCGAACTTTAAATCGCAGATGGCTTCAGAAGAATAAACAATTTTTCAAGAATTCAAATCGTAGTTTTAATGAATTTGAGTTGAGCCGTCGATTAAAAGAGCGGAACGGCCAGCTAGTACCTGGCATTGAATCTTATCTGACTTACCATGACATCAAGCATATACCGAAAGGTGTAGGGATCAATAAGTTTCAGAATTGGGTTATCAAGAATCATATTGACTTCAATGAATATCTTGACTATCTCACAATGCTACGAGAAATGGGCATTGAGCCTGAAGGTGATGCAATGCTCGTGCCAAAAGATTTTTTTTGTATGCATCAACATACCTGCGGTCTATACAATCAATTCTTAGCAGAAAAGCGTAGGCTGGAAGACAAGAAAAAACGCAAGCAGCTTGAAGCTGAATTCAAACTCAGAGAAGGAATGGATAAGACCATCCAGGGATACGCATTCCATGTCCCTAGAAAAGTGGCCGAGCTGATCTACGAGGGCAAAAAGCTACATCACTGCGTAAGCTCATATACAGACAAGCATTTTAAAGGAGATACCTTAATAGTGTTTGTCCGTTTATCAAACCAACCTAAAAAACCTCTTTACACACTCGAAGTAAGGCAGGGGAAAATAGCCCAATTTCGTGGCAAGTATAACCAAGATGTACCAGCTGAAGTCTGGGAAATAGCCAAGGAATGGATGAAACAAACGAAATTAGTATCAAAAGCAGCATAACGGAAAAAGGAGTTAGTGAAGATGAAGCTTGAAGACTTAAACAAAGCTAGACATATCATTCATTTGATTAAAGAGTACAAATATTTCTTAGAGGTTAAACGCAAGTGCTGGGATGAGCTTAGTATTACAAAGAAAGAAACTAATTATATTCTTAAAACGGCTTATGGATTTCTTTCAAAAGAAATCAAAGCGGATGAGATATTGTCTAGTCTAATCACAGAAACCATCCAGAATCGAATCGAAACGCTAAAGCAAGAACTTGTTGAATTAGGAATAAAAATGGAGGAATTGGAAGATGAATAAAGAAAAAGTATTTATCGAGGGATATGAAGTTGGTTTTCAAATCGATACATTAGGAACTAGAGAGAAGATAATTCAGTTAGTCAGTGGAGAAACCGTAAGTATAGACGAGAACTTCATTTACAAATCGATTGAACAGGAGAAAGTCACAATCCCACAGGATGTAGCGGATTGGATTGAATACTGCAAAGTCAGGAAAATTACTTTAGCTCACGCACTCTATCGTTCTGAAGAAGCAAAAAACAAAAGCGTTTATCGTTGGATCGTCGAAAGCTTAGATCACCAAGAAACATTCGCGCTAGCTTGGATTTTCGGATACAAGATTGATAAAGAGAAGCGATATATTGTAACTCTGAAATCAAGTGGACAAAAGTTGTACTATCACACTGAAGACGAGGATTATATTTTCTCTAGCTATGATGGGGTATTTTACTCAGAATATCATACAAAAACCGATCTAGAAGAAAATGACATGAGTTGGGTTTTTGATTGCCCTGGGCTTGATGTTAAGGAGGTAAAGGAATGAAACGACTAAACAGATACCCTTACACACGAAGCCAATGGATTGAAGAAACAGCTGATTATTATACATATGCAGACGATAAGTATTTTACAAGTCATGTTTTAAAAAATAGACTCACTAGAGAATTCAAGGCTAAGGAGGTTGGGTGATGGAAGAAGTTATTATGGCTACGTTGCCAAACAAGGAATTAAATCGTTTGATTAAAATTGAAATTGCAGTTGAAAATTTAATTGAAAACGGAATACTTGATGAAGATGTCTTTAATGAGTATTTGAAGGAAGCGTAGATCGAGGAGGTAGAAGAATGAGTAAATTTGAAATCTCCCTGTCTAAAGATGACCTTGAACATATCGCTAACGGTTATGACATCAAAATCAAAATAAACGGTAAAAGATTTTTGGAAACAAATGAAATCATTTTGAAACCTGCATTGATAAATGATGTTATGGCTCCGATATTGAATTATAAAAATAAAATAATTGATACTGAACAACAAAATATTGTTAATAATTTCATGGGAGGTTCAAGATGATACCAAAATTTAGAGGGTTGTCCATTGACGAAAACAGTAAAGGAGAATGGCAATACGGACATTTAATTGAAGATAGAGGAAGAGCATTTATTATCAACGGAGTGGTAGAAGCTAATGAACAATACATTACTATAGGTTCTTGGTGTCCAGTAAATATAGAATCAGTAGGACGTTTCACAGGGATGTTTGACAAAAACTTACGGGAAATATATGAGAAAGATGTTCTTGGTACAAAAAATGGTTTGTTAAACGGAATTATCGAATATAGAGAAGATTTAGGAATGTTTGTAAATAGCTTGATTAGATACAACAATTTTGAACGATTGTGTAGTGTGGCTAATTCAAGAGAAATCATCGGCAACATTTACGAAAATCCGGAACTTGTGGAGGTGGAGTGATGATTCCAGACGACCAATTTATTAGAGAGCTTATTGAAGATGAAGATATTATCTTTAACAAAGATAGCGAATATCACAAGCAGA